>Ga0207969_100042_pt1 | contig 89894 bp, 78 predicted proteins | sample LakWasMet25_LOW6_2_FD_183869 | JGI IMG/M metagenome (GOLD analysis project Ga0207969, IMG submission 183869) | Freshwater sediment methanotrophic microbial communities from Lake Washington under simulated oxygen tension - Sediment Metagenome... | ecosystem: Environmental > Aquatic > Freshwater >...
CAGACCCGTGTCGGGGGGTCGCTCCCCGCTGCGACACGGGTCTGTCGTGCTCGCTGGAGTCGGGCGGTGGCCGCTGCCTGAGGACGGTGGCGACCGGGGCGGCGTGCGACCTGCGGTACTACTCCACCCGGTGCATGGACGGAGGGTGCGCGGCGGACAGCGCCACGACGGCGACCTGCCGCGCGGCCACGGCGGAGGCCGAGCCCAACGACGCGCCCGCGGCGGGGACGAGCCTCGCAGGCGCGGCGGTGGTGCTGGCGGGCTCGCTCAGCGGGGCGGACGTGAGGGACTGCGTGCGGGTGACGATCCCTGCGGGAGCCTCGCTGGTGGCGGAGACCTTCACCGGCGACGAGCGGGTGTGCGAGCGCGCTGGGGGAGATCCTTCGCTCTCGGTGTACGGCCCATCGGGGGCGGAGATCGTTCGGGAGGATGACAGCCCACGGCGGGGCCTGTGCACCACCCTCGCCCCGTGGACCCACCCTCAGGCCAGCGGCCTCACCGCGGGGACCTACGCGCTCTGCGTGGGCCGCGGAGAGAGCGCGGTGCCGTCGTACCGCCTGGTGGTGTCGGTGCTGCGCTGAGCGTCAGGGAATGTCCCATCCATGCGCCCGAACAGGCCGGTCGCTTGTGTCGGCCCCTGCGGCTCCGCTAGGGTGTCGCGCATGAAGAGGGTCTTGCTTTGCGCCGTGCTCGTTGGCGCGTGTTCTTCCCGTGCGGGCGGCCTCCTCGACTTCGACTCGGGCCCGCCCGCCGATCGCGGAGCGGCCATCGATGGCGGCGTCGTGACCAACGACATCCCCGCGGTCGATGTCCCCGCCAAGGGCACGGATGTCCCCATGACAGTGGACGCTGGCTTCCCCGAGGACATCCCCGTGGCGGTGGACGTGGGCTTCCCCGAGGACATCCCCGTGGCGGTGGACATCCCCCAGCCCATGGACCTCGGTCCCGCCTGTGACTCCGACCGCCAGTGCAGCGCGGCGAACCTGGTCTGCGACCGCTCCCGCGGGGTCTGCGTGGAGTGCGTGCGCACCGACGACTGCCTGGTCACGGGCCAGTCCTGCGTGGCCAACCGCTGCGTGGCGGGCTTCGACTCCGGTACGCCCACCGACCGCGGTATGCCTCGCGACGCGGGTCCGGGCGCGACGCTGCTGACGGGGCTGGGTGGTCCCAACGGCTTCGGTCCGCTGACCAACTGCATGGTCGGCTCGGACGACGGCAGCTACACGGGCCCCGGGTCGGACGCCAGCACCGGGGCGGCCATCCCCCTGGGCAGCGGCTTCGGCGCGGGCCTCCTGATGCGGGGCCTGCGGTACCAGAGCATCTATCTCAACAACAACGGCAACGTGAGCTTCGGCGGGCCGGTCACCACCTACTCGCCCAACCCCTTCCCCCGCGCGGCCACCGAGTCTCCGGCCCCGCTGATCGCTCCGTGGTGGGGCGACGTCGACACCCGCGGCGGCGGCCAGCCCTCGAGGAACCACGTGTGCTTCGTCGCGGAGCCCACCCGCTTCGTCGCGACCTGGTACCAGGTCGGGTACTACGCCTCGCATGATGACCGCCGCAACTCGTTCCAGGTGATCATCACCCCGGTGGGCGCGGCCGGTGACTTCGATGTGGAGTTCCGCTACTCGCGCTGCGAGTGGACCACCGGCGACGCCTCCGGCGGCGACGGCGGCCTCGGCGGAACGCCCGCCCAGGCCGGCGTGGACCTCGGCGGCGAGATGGGCTCCCTCACGCTCCCGGGCTCCCTCACCAACAACGTGCTCAACCTCTGCAGCACCTCCAACGGCTCGACCCCTGGCGTGTGGCGCATCCAGGTGCGCTCCGGGGCCGCCCGCCTCGGAAGCTGAAACTCTCTCCCTCTCTCCCTCTCTCATCCAACAAGACGGTGCTGAAAATGGCGGGTAATCCAGGCGGTGGTGGTTGGGGCGGCGGTCCGTTCGGCCCTCCGGGCGGCGGTCACCCTCCGGGTGGCTTCGGCCCTCCGGGTGGCTTCGGCCCTCCGGGCGGCGGACAGCCTCCGGGTGGCTTCGGCCCTCCGGGCGGCTTCGGTCCTCCGGGCGGCGGTCAGCCCCCGGGTGGCTTCGGTCCTCCGGGTGGTGGTCAGCCTCCGGGTGGTGGTCAGCCTCCGGGTGGTTGGGGTCCTCCGGGCGGACAGCCTCCCTCGGGCGGCGGCTACGGCGCTCCACCGGGCGGGGGATACCCCTCGCAGCCGGGCGGCTTCGCCCCGCAGCCGCAGATGGGGGGCTACGGCGCCCCGGGCGGCTTCAACCAGATGCCCCCGCAGTCGTCGTCGAAGAAGGGCCTGTTCATCGGCCTCGGCGTCGGCGTGGTGGTGATCGCCTGCGGCGTCGGCATCGTGCTGGCCAAGAAGGCCCACGACAAGGAGCAGGCGACCTACGGCGCGCTCAAGACCGTGTGCAGCGGTCAGGGCGTGGCGGCCGCGAGGATGTACACCCCGACGGGCCTGCCGCACCGCGTGGTGGGCATCGCCCGCACCTCCGCGGGGGGCGAGTGGAACGTCCGCCAGTCCCTGATCCCCACCGGGCGTCGCTCTCCCGACGTGGCGGGCACCGACATCGTGATGTGCTTCGAGCCCGTGGTGGAGCAGCAGCAGGGCACCTGCGACACCTGGCGCACCCGCAACGGCATCCGCGTCCCTGGGAGCAGCCGCAACTTCCCCCGGGTGCAGCTCTTCCAGCCGGTGCGCCTCGTGTCCGCGCAGACCGGCGTGACGCTCAACCAGGGCACCCTGGTCGGCGGCGCTCCCCCGAGCTGCAACGTCCACTACGGAACCCCCTCTGCCAGCACCTTCCGCGGCAGCGCGCCCGACGACGACGAGGTCAACACGTACCTCGCCCCGCTGCTCGGCCCCTGAGCGCCCACGACCTTACGGTCTCTGGTAACGTTTGACCGTGTTCTTCTTCCTCTCCTTCCTCTGCGTGGCGCTGGTGATCGGCGCGCCGACGGCCATGTGGTTCAAGACCTGGCCCGACGCGCTCTCGCGCTGGCTCCCGCGGGTCATCGGCACCGAGAACATCGCCCGCGATCAGTTCCGCGACGCGGTCGTCCCGAAGTTCAGGGCGGACGGGCCCCCCATCGAGGTGCGGCTCGCCGCGCTGGGATCATGGATCCTTGGCGCGATGTTCGTCCCGGGCCTGCTGATGGGCCTGCTCGGGCTGGTGATGATGGGCCTCGGGCTGGTCTCCATCCCGGGGCTGATCCTCGCGGGGAGGCTCTTCTTCCTGGGCCGCCCGCTGCTGCTCGGCGAGCCCGGCGCGGCGGCCCGCGCGCGGTCGCTCGCGCAGTTCGCGCGCATCCTCAACTACGTGGTGCTGGCGATCTGCGGCGTGGGCCTGCTGTCCCAGGTGCCGGAGGTGCTGCGCCACGGCGCGGCCTCCAACGCCCTGGGTCTCATGGCGATGTCGTTGGCGGTGGCCCTCTACGCGGGCATCTCGCTGACGCACGCGTCGCTGCTCGACCGCGCCGCGAAGGCCATCGACGAGGAGGGGGTCGCCCCCCAGGCGCTAGCCGGAGTGCGCATCGACGCCCAGGGAGCGGCCGTGATGCCCCAGATGTCCGAAGAGATGTCCGAAGAGATGTCCGAAGAGATGTCCGAAGAGGAGCGGCGCAGGGGGCGCTAGCGCGCTCACATCCTCGGCGCACCCGAGCGGATCCAGTTGCGGATGAGCGCGCGCTCGGCGGCGGTGAGGGGCGCCGCGAGCTGGGGCATCTGCACCCCGCAGGGGTTGCGCCCGGGGGAGGGCGCGCACTCGGGGTGCTGGCGCATCGTGCCCTCGACCTTGACCACCAGGTAGCTTTGGTCGGGGTCGCCCGGGGCGACCAGTTGCAGCCGACGAACCTGGTCCGCGGGCTGGTTGACCATCGCCCCATAGGAGGTCGAGTCGTCGGTCAGGAAGAGCCCACCGGAGCCGCCGCCGCCGTCGGAGCCGCGGCCGTGGCAGGCGGGCATGGCGCAGGTGCGGGTGAAGATCTCCTGCACCTGGGCGAAGGTGGCCGGGGTGGCGGGGACGTCCTCGTCGGCATCGGCCGCGGCGTCGGCGGCGGGCTCATCGCCCGTGTCCGCCCCGAGGTCGGTCCCCGCGTCTTGCGGCAGGGAGGTCGGAGGATCGCTGCACCCGAGGAGGGACATGACGAGGACCGCGGAGGTCCAATGAAGCAGGTTCATGGAGGGATTGGGGCACTTCATAGCGCCGTTGACCGCACCCGGGCAACGTGGCGTTCGAACCCGATGGCCCCCATCAGGGCATCACCCGATAGATCTGCTCCTGTCGGCCTCTAGGCCCGAGCGGGCTGCCCGACATCCCGCCGGACCCCAGGGTCCAGGTGACGCCCGTGGCCTCGACCATCGTCCCGGCCCGAACCACAAGCCCCAGGCTCGGCCCCCCCGACCCGGGGCCTCCCTCTCCTCCCGGGCCTCCCTCACCACCCGGTCCACCCGCTGCGCCGACGCCCGAGCCCGCGCCCCCGGCGCCGCCCATGCCTCCCGCTCCTCCCCTTCCCCCGGCTCCACCGTCGCCGCCGCCAAGGGTCTCCACCGTGGCGTTGGTGACGCTCACCCGGATCGCGTCGCCCCAGGCGAAGAACCCGATGGACGCGCCTCCGTGGGTTCCGCCCGCTCCCCCGCTGCCCCCGCAGCCGCCGCCTCCGCCGCCTCCTCCCTGCGCGGTGGCGCCGCTCGCAAACCCTCCTCCGCCTCCGCCCCCGGTACCGCCCTGCTGCCCATCCTCGGGGTTCGGGATCATGTAGCCCTCCTCGGTGCTCGCGCCCATCGCAACGGTGCGCCCCGTCGCGCCCGTCGCCCCTTGCACGCCGGTGCCTCCGATGGGCAGCGCCATCGTTCCTCCGACCCCTCCCGCGGCCGCTGGACCGAGGTCCGTCGCCGTCCCGGGCGAGCCCGTCACCCCGTCGCGCATCGCGTCGGTGCCGCCCCGTCCGCCGTTGCCCCCGGAGCACCCGCCGCCGCCTCCGCCTCCGTTGACGGCGCTCTGGCCCTCGCTCCCGGCTCCCCCCATCGGCCTCGGGGGAGGCGCGGCACCGGCGCTCGACCCGCTGCAGGTGCGCACCCGGCCCCGGTCGAAGCTCAGCACCCCGGAGCCCACCGCGACGAGCCCGTAGCAGCTCAGCGAGCCAGACATTGCGTTGCGCTCGGAGGTCAGGTCGACGTGGTGGAAGCTCACCGAGGTGCGCAGGTCCTGGATGGCCGCCGCCACGATCTGGCCCCGCAGCAGCGAGCGCTGGCTCTCGTCCGGCGAGCGCGCCACCCATCCCCCGGCACCTCCCGGGTAGCGCCCGGAGAGCGTGACGCCGTCGACCAGATGATGCGTCGGGACCAATGCCTCGGAGCCCCCGTCGCCCAGCGCGATGGGCAGCGCGTCGTAGGTTCCGACCCCGATCAGGATCGAGCGCCGCGCCCCGCCCCGCGCGATGGCCAGGCCTTGGGTGACGGTGCGAACCGGCTGATCGGGGGTGAGCCCCGTGTTGCTGTCCGAGCCGCCCTCGGCCACGAAGATGCTCTCCGCCGCCACGCCGTCGACGCCGTCACAGTTGCTGTCCTGCCCATCGCCCGGAGGATCTGCCGCCGCGGGGTTGCAGGCGTCCATCGGCACCATCGCGTCGGCGCCCGCGTCGGCGCCCGAGTCGGCGCCCCGGAGCACGCAGCGCGTCCGCCCCTCCATCCCGTCGTCGGCGACGTATCCCGCCCGGCAGCGCACCACCGTCTCGGTGCATCCGCCCAGCAACACCCACAGCGCAGCGCACGAACCCAGGCCTCGTCGAAGCATCGCCGACACCTATACCCACAACCGTGGCCACAGCCCACGTTTCCGGGAACTCCCTCCCCGCGCCGGTGCCTCTCAGCCCATGGCACGTCGATCGCAGATTCACCCCAACGAGCGACGCGCTCATGCGTCCCATGGACTGAACGTCCGTAAGCGCTTCAGGCCACGAAGCGTTGAGTCCCCGACCGATCGGCCACGCACCAAAGGAGCGCACCATGAGAGACCTGATGGAGCTGCTGTGTGACTACCTCATGCTCGAGGACAAGCGAGCCCGGGGGGTCGCCCTCACTGCGGCGCAGCACGCGCGCTGGATCACCCTCCTCAAGGCCCTCCCCGGCACCGGGAGCGCTCCCGGCCCGGGGCCCGAGAAGGAGCGCGTGGAGGACGGCGCCCTGGTCGAGCTCACCGCCAACGGGCGCTTCGAGGCCGCGCGGCTGATGGGCATCTCCCGCGACGGGCTGCGGATGCGCATCCAGCACCCGCTGCTCCCCGGGACGCAGACCCTCGTGCGGGTCATCGCCGAGGGCCCCCGCACCGAGTATGTGTATCCGTGCGTTGTCGCCTGGTGTGACGGCCATGTCATGGGGCTGCGCTTCGACGGACGGCCGTCGAGGGCCCTGCTGCTGCGCTCCGAGGCCGGCGACTGGCAGTGCCCGCTCAACCTCCAGACAGGGTGGGGCGTTCGCGCCACGAGCGCGCGCGCGTAGGCCACACCTCGCCCCGGTTCATCGTCAACGAAGGATGGGCAGGCGCTTCGGGCCCTCGACCGGGGCGCTGCCGCCGTGGGCGTCGAAGACCGCGCGGGTCACGCAGTCGGCGAGGCGCTCGGCGATCTCCTTGAAGGCCATGGCGGGGATGCTGTTGGGCTGCGCCTGCACGATGGGCGTGCCGTTGTCGCCCCACTCCCGCACCGCCGAGTCGATCGGAACCTGTCCCAGCAGCGGGGCCTTCGCGAACTCCGCGATGCGGGCGCCGCCGCCCCGGCCGAAGATCTCGTGCTTCACGCCCGCCGAGTCGACGAAGTGGCTCATGTTCTCGACGATGCCGAGGATCGGCACGTTGAGCTTCTGGCACATGCTCACGGACTTGTAGACGTCCATCAGGGCGACGTCCTGGGGGGTGGTGACGATCACCCCGCCGGTCACCTTGAGCTTCTGGAAGAGGGTGAGCGCCACGTCGCCGGTGCCGGGCGGCAGGTCGAGGATGAGGTAGTCGAGCTTGCCCCACGCCACGTCCTTCAAGAACTGCTGAAGCGCCCCCTGGATCATCGGCCCCCGCCAGATGACCGACTGCCTCGGGTCTTCGAGCAAAAACCCGATGGACATGATCTTGAGCCCGAAGCGCTCGAGCGGCTCGATGTGCTTGCCGTCGCGGGAGATGGGCCTGCCCATGATGCCCAGCATCGTCGGCACGCTCGGCCCGTAGATGTCCGCGTCGAGCAGCCCCACCCTCGCCCCGGAGCGCAGCAGCGCCAGGGCCAGGTTGGCCGCCACGGTGCTCTTGCCGACGCCCCCTTTGCCCGACATCACCGGGATGACGTTCTTCACCTCCGGGCAGGGGTCATCGCCGGCGATCTGCCGGGTGCGCACCGCGGAGCCTACGGTGAGCTCCAGGCGCTTCACCCCGACCTTCGCCGCGGCCTCTTCGAGGGCCTTCACGATGGCGTCTCGCGCCCCGGTCGCCGGGGAGAGCAGGTCGACCGTGGCCTTCGCGCTGTCCCCTTCGATGGACACCTCCCGGATGGACTTCAGCTCTCCCAGGCGCTTGTTCACCACCGGGTCGACCACCTCGGACAACGCGCTCACCAGGGTCTCTTGCGACACGGACATCAGCAGTGCTCCACACTCTCAACGGCGATGCCGCGACCGTCGCGCAGCGCCGTCGATGCGGCGCGGGGCATAAGGTGACCCTTCGCACCCGTCAAGCCGTCGCCGCCGTTGCCAGCAGCGACGCCCGGTTGGTACAGACCGCGGGCCATGGCCGACACCGCGACCGACCCCCCGCTCCGCCTCGACGACGCCGCCCGCACCCCGCGCGCCACCCGCGTCGCGCTCGCGGTCTACCTCGTCGCGATCGTCGTCTACGGCCTCTTCGCGGCCGACCGGCTGCGCTCGCACTCCCCGGACAACCACTTCGCCTACCTGGCCGACGCCTTCCTCCACGGCACGCTCTCCGTGCGCTGCGACGCCGACATCGCTCGCCACGTCGCGTGCCCCCCGGGCGGCGGCGGCAACGACTGGGCCCGCTTCGGCGACCGGTGGTTCGTGGCCTTCCCGGCCTTCCCGGCGGTGGTGTACATGCTCCCGGTGGCCCTGCTGGGCCGCGATTTCCCAAACCGCGCCTTCGATGTGCTCCTCGCGGGCGTCGCCCCGGCGCTGCTCTACATCTTCCTCGACCGCCTCTCCCGCCGCGGATACTCCCGGCGTTCGTGGAAGGAGAACCTCGGCCTCACCGCCCTCTTCGCCTTCGGAACGGTCTACTTCTTCACCGCGGTGCAGGGCGCCGTCTGGTTCACGGCCCACGTCATCGGCGCAGCGCTGGGGGCGGCCTTCCTGCTCACCTCCCTCGACGCCGCGAGGCCCTTCGCCGCGGGGGCGCTCATCGGGCTCTCCTTCCACACCCGCACCTCCACGCTGCTGGCCGCGGTGTTCTTCGGCCTCGAGGCCATCCGGGTGCACCGCCTCGCGGGCGCCACCGAGGCCTCCGCCGACGACGACCTCCTCACCCGCCTCGCGCGCTACGCCCGGGAGACCGACTGGCGCGCGGTGATGGGCAAGGTGCTGCGCTTCTCCATCCCCGTGGTGGCCGCGCTCGTCGTCTACATGGTGCTCAACAAGCTGCGCTTCGGCGACTGGAGGGAGACCGGCTACCGCTTCCTGCAGATCCGCTGGCAGACGCGCATCCTCCGGTGGGGCCTCTTCAACTTCCACTACCTGTCGCGCAACCTCGCCGTCGCCCTCGCCCTGCTGCCGTGGATCTCCCGCGTCGCGCCCTACATCCAGGTCTCGCGCCACGGCCTCGCGCTCTGGGTCACCACGCCGCAGTACCTGGAGCTGCTGCGCCCCGCGAGGGTCTCCCGCCTCGCGACCAACCTCATCGTCCCCGCGCTGGCCATCGCCTCGCTCGACCTGCTCTACCAGAACAGCGGCTGGGTGCAGTTCGGCTACCGCTTCAGCAACGACTTCTCGCTGCTGCTGCTGGGGGCGCTCGCCATCAACGGGCGGCCGTGGCGCCGCCTCGGGTGGGTCGTGCTGGCCCTCGCCATCGCGGTCAACGCCTTCGGCGCGGCGACCTTCGAGCGGCCGGGCAACGTGTACCAGGGCGACAATACCGCGGAGGGTATGTTCCAGCCCGACTGAGGGCGCTGGGTCGGGGAGGGGCCTACTGCCTTTCCACAGGGGATTTGAAGGGTTCTACGGCGCCGAGATGCGGTCGAAGCCCTCGGCGAAGCGAGGCGCGAGGGTGCTGCCGATGAGGGCGCCGCTCGCGATGTACCTGCCGCCGTCCGAGGCCGGGAGGATGTCCCAGGTCGCGTCGTGGGCGTACTCGACGGTCTCGACGTCGAGCACCCTCAGGCCTCCCAGCGGGTCACCCGCGCGAAGGTCGCGGAAGGTTCGGCCGTCCGCCGTGGGGTGCCCCGCGCTGCCCTCCAGCACGGTGCCGTTGGAGAGGGTGAGGCGCTGCACCCGGTGCCCGACCGCCTCGGTGTGGCGCACCGCCAGCACCGGGACCGCCGCGATGCGCCCCCGTAGCGGGCCGTACACCAGGTCGCCCGGGGCGAGGGCGTCGATGCGTCGATCGCCCGTCGGCGTCGCGATGAGGGTGTCGGGGGCCATGCACCGGCACTCGACGCTGCACACCCCGGCGTTGCAGCTGCAACAGCCGCTCATCGGCCCGCCGGGCAGCCGACAGAGGTCGCTGCCGGGGTAGACGCAGGTGCCCTCCGGGCAGGCGATGCGCACGTCGGCGGCCGCATCGACGACGTCCGCCGACGCGTCGGCGGACACGGGGTCGGTGCGAGGCGCCGTCGAGGCGCACGCAGGCAGCAGGAGCACCATGCCGACCGTCCAACCGCGCTTGCTTTCCATGAAGGTCACTCCACTTCCACCCTCTCCCCCTCCTCGCCGCTGCGGGGAAGGGAGGCGCCGATCATCCTAAGCCCGCGAGGGCCCCGTGTCCGGACGGGCGCTCGAAGGAGACCCTGCTGTAGAGGCAGGCGATTCCCCCGCGGTGCTCCAGGCTCGCCGTGGCCCCGGCGGCCAGGAAGTCGGCCATCACCGCGCGCACGTCCGCCTCGGTGGGAGCGGAGCCCGTCAGCCGGGAGAGGCTCACCGTCACCGAGCGGGCGCCGGTCTCGTCGCTCGCTTCGAGCGAGCCCACGACCAGCAGGTCGTCGCGGCAGAAGGTCACCCCGAGCACGCTCGGGAGCCGGCGCCACGAAGAGGGCACCAGCGCGCCGCGCCAGCGGAGGTACGCGGCGTTGGCCTCGCGGGCGAAGGCCAGTGGATCGACGATCGGACGCACCCCGGAGCGAGCCCGGGGTACGGTGGGGTCGAGGGAGCAACATGGGGTGTTCTGGCTGATGGCCATGACGGTCCTCCTCCACCTCGATTGTGGGTCCGCGCGGTGCGTCGCCCAAGGGCTCCTCACGAAGAGATGGACAGAGAATGTCACGTCCCTGGAGCCCTGCGGAGCCCTCCGCTTCGGGGCCAGATTTCGGATGGCGCCAGGCGGGGCGCGGCTTCAATCTGGGGTGTTGCGCGCTGCGGGCGGAGGGGGCGCTGGCGGAAGGTCGCGCCCGCTGTTCGAAGGGCGACGATGGGGAAGGGAGCTGAGGGGGCATGACGAGTCCAGCGAGCAACGTCATCGAGGAGTTTCGCGCGGGCTTCGGCGGACAGGCGCTGGTGCCCGGCCATCGGGACTACGACCGGTCGCGCTCGATCTGGAACGGGGCCATCGACCGCAGGCCCGCGTTGATCGCGTGCTGCTCCACCGCCGGGCAGGTCGCGGACGCGGTGCGCTTCGGGCGCGAGAGCGGGCTCGAGATCTCGGTCCGCGGCGGCGGCCACAGCTACGCCGGACACGCGGTCTGCGACGGAGGGCTGATGATCCACCTTGGCGCGATGAACGGCGTCACGGTCGACGCTGCGGCGAGGCGGGCGGTGTGCGGCGGCGGGGCGACGTGGGCCGACGTCGACGCGGCGACGCAGCGGCACGGCCTCGCGACCCCGGGAGGCTTCATCAGCCACACCGGCGTCGCCGGGCTCACGCTCGGCGGCGGCATCGGCTGGCTCACCAGGAAGGCCGGGCTCAGCTGCGACAACCTCGTCGCCGCGGAGGTGGTGACCGCCGGCTCGCGCATCGTCCGCGCCTCGAAGGACGAGCACGCCGACCTCTTCTGGGCGCTGCGCGGCGGCGGCGGCAACTTCGGCGTCGTCACCTCGTTCGAGTTCGCGCTCCACGAGGTGGGGCCGACGGTGCACCTCGGGCTGTTCTTCTTCGAGATCGAGCGCGGGGCCGAGGCGCTCCGCTTCTGCCGCGAGTACATCCAGGGGCTCTCCGGCGAGGCCACGGCCTTCCTCGCGATCGGGCTGAGCGCGCCGCCCGCGCCCTTCGTCCCGGAGCAGCACCGGCTCCGGCTCGGTCACGCACTGCTGGTCGTGGGCTTCGGCGAGGCCTGGCAGCACGCCGCCGTCATCGCGCCGGCCCGGGCGGCGGCCCCGCTCTTCGAGGTGGTGACGCCGATGCCCTTCGTCGCGCTGCAGCAGATGTTCAACGACAGCGCCGCGTGGGGGACGCTCGGCTATGAGAAGGCGCTCTACCTCGACGAGCTCTCGGACGACGCCATCGCGGTCATCGGAGAGCACGCCCCGAGGCGGGCCTCTCCGCAGTCGTTCTGCCCGACGTTCACCCTCGACGGCGCGTACCGCACGCCCGGCGAGGCGGACACGGCCTTCGGAGGGAGCCGCTCCGCGCGCTACGTGTTCAACATCGAAGGGGCGGCTGCCGACCGCGACACCTACGAGGCCGAGCGCGCGTGGGTGCGCGACTTCTGGGAGGCCATGCGGCCGCACGCGACCGGGGCGGGCGGCTACGTGAACTTCATGGTGGAGAACGACGAGGGCCGGGTGCGCGCCTCCTATGGGGCCGAGAAGTACGAGCGCCTCGCGCGCATCAAGGCCGCCTACGACCCGACGAACGTCTTCCACCGCAACGCCAACATCCGACCGGCGCCGGAGGGCGCCTCGGGTGTCCCGAGCTGAGGGTCCGCCCCTATAAGATCGCGCGGAGCCCTGACCATGGACCACTACCGCGTGACCTACGCCCGCCGCGAAGACCTCCGCCGCGACCTCGAGACCCAGATCGAGCGCGGCGGGCTGTACGTGCTGGCGCCTCCTCCCGACGAGCTGTCCTACGGGGCGCGGTGCTCGCTGGAGCTCGTCGCCCCGGACGGCCGCGCCGTGTCGCTGGAGGGCGAGGTGCTCGCGGTGACGCCGGGGCACGGGCTCGCGGTGGCGATGGACGCGCGGGCCATCGGCGAGGTGCGGGCGCTGGTGAGCTCGCCGGGCGCCGACGCGCCAGGGGCCGGCGCGCCCCGCCACGAGCGGGTCGACGGGGGACGGCCCGGGGAGCGGGCGCCTGCGCCGGCGGTCGACGTGCTTCAGTCCTGGGAGTCGCTGTCGTCCGCGGAGAAGATGCGCCTCGCCCAGCACGGAGGGAGGGACGAGCGCGCGGCGGCGCTGAGGGACCGCAACCGCTCGCTGCACCCGCACGTGCTGAAGAACCCCCGGATGACCGTCGAGGAGGTGGTGGCCCTGGCGCGCAACCCGCAGGCCGCGCCGGAGATGTTGAAGCTGATCGCCGAGCGCTCGGAGTGGATGGGCCGCGCGGGCGTGGCGGAGGCGATCGCGCGCAACCCGAAGACGCCCAACGACGTCGGCGTGAGGGCGCTCGCCAGCTGCTCGGCGGAGGCGGTTCGTCAGATGGCGAAGGGGGTCGGGGCGCCGCCGCACATCGCGCAGGCCGCGCGAAAGCGGGTGCTGGGCTGATCGCTCAGGGAGTGGGGGAGGGAGGGGAGAGTCGGAAGGCGTTGGCGGTGGCGACGCTGCCTGGGAAGTTGTAGGCGACGAGGTTGCCTCGCATGCCCGTGGAGTCCTCGACGCCGACGGTGGTCGACTCGCCGCTGTTGCGCGCGTTCACGGGGTTGATGGTGCAGTAGTGGAACTCGATCACCCCGGTGGTCTCGAAGAGCTTCGCCTGGAAGGTGAGGCGGTCGGTGCTGGTGCCGCTGTAGGCCCGCCAGTTGGTCCACTCGATGACGAAGCGGCGGGCGGGCGCCGTGCCGATGCTCAGGGTGCGCACCGCGCTGGTGCCGGTGACCGGGGCGAGGTCTTCCCAGAAGGGCGCGACGAGGTTGTCAGCGCCTGAGGTGCTGGGGATGGTCTCGTTGTACGCGTCGTCGTCGGGCGTCCCGGTCATGGAGGGCCAGAGCTGCGCGAAGCCGTTGGAGGCCACCGAGAAGTGCGTCGCGGGGGTCGCGAAGAACTGGAAGGTCCACGGCAGCGCCGCGATGGCCGAGGTCGAGTCGTCGTCCCAGCCGCCGGTCGGGGCGACCGTGGTGCCGGAGGCCACGTCGTCGCAGGCGCCGGCGACCGGCGAGAGGGTGTAGTAGGGCGTCCGCGCGGGGGTGAGCGGAGCGGCCGTCGAGGCGAGGGTGAACGCCCCGCCCGTCCCGGTGGTGGCAGTGACCGACACGATCAGCGTGCGAGGGAACTGCGTGGGGTTGTCGAGGTTGAGCACGGCCTCGCCGCCGTCGGCGCTCGCGACCGCGGCGGTGCCGAGGCAGGTGGTCGCCGCGCAGTTCGCGGCCGCTCGGACGCGGGGGCGCCAGGTGCCGCCCGACTGCGGCTGGGCGCGCACCGAGACGCGCTGCCCCACCGGGACGGAGACGCTATAGAAGACCTCGTTGCTGGCGTCGCTGGTGTTGCAGCGGGTCGCGCGAGCGGTGCCCGTGGTGGTGTTGCCCGTGATGGCGGTGGCGCCGTTCACGAGGGCGGTGGCGGCGTCGCAGACGCTCGTCGGCACCACGGTGGTGACGGCCGCGGAGAGGTCGAAGGTGCCCGTGGCGGTCGCCGACGTGGCGGAGACCGAGAGGGTGAAGGTGCGGGGCGCCGCGCTGGTGTTGGCGAGCGCGAGGGTGGCGGCGGCGCCGGAGGTGCCGGTGGCGTTGGCCACGCAGGTGGCGGCGTCGCAGCTGTCGAGCGCGCGGACCACCGGGGTCCAGGCGGGCGTCGTGCCGGTCGGGGTCGCGCGGATGGTCGCCTGCGAGTTGGCCGGGAGGGTGAACGAGTAGAAGAGCTGCCCGGCGCCGTTGGTGACGCAGGTGGTGCTCGGGCCGCCGCTGCGGGCGATGTCCTGGCCGGTGACCGGCGCCGCGGCGGTGAGCGGCGTGGGGCTGGCGCACAGGGCGTTGGAGGCGACCTCGTAGGTGCGGGCGCGAAGCACGTAGCGGCCCGCGTTGCTGCTGTATCCGTCGACGATCACGCTGTAGTCGCCGGGGGCGAGCGCGGTGCGGACGACCGAGGAGTTGCCCGGGTTCGAGCCGCCGTCGTCGTCGCAGGCGACGGAGGTCGCCACGTCGCCGCAGGTGCGGCGGATGGAGAGCACCGTGTCGAAGCTCGTCGCGGGGTTGTCGGTGTCGATGATCACGCCCGTGGTCGAGGTGACCGTGAGGCGGTAGACGTTCTCCGGGCCGCCGGTGTTGTTCTGGCAGGTCGACGAGGCGATGGTGCTGGCGCCGCCGGTGATGCCGTTGATCGGCGCCACGGTGCCCGGAAGGGTGATGGTGCCGAGGGGCATCGCGCAGCCCACGGACTGCACATCGACCGGAGCCGACGCGTCGCCCGATGCGTCGGTGCGAGGCGCGTCGGCCGGGCCTGCGTCGGCCGGAGCCGCGTCCATCGGGCCCGCGTCCATCGGGCCCGCGTCCGAGGGGCCAGCGTCGGTGACGCCGGAGTCCGAGGGGCCAGCGTCGGTGACGCCGGAGTCGAGGTCGCCCGCGTCCGCGGGGCCGGTGTCCGTCGTGCCCGAGTCGGTGACGCCGGTGTCCGTCGTGCCCGAGTCCGCCGGGCCGGTGTCGCCAACCGGAACATCAGGCCGTACGCCCGTGTCGACCGCCCCGGTGTCCGCGGGGCCCGAGTCGGTGCCGCTCTGCGTGCCGTCAGCGCCGCAGCCGGCGAGCAGCACGGCCATCACTGCATAGGACCATCGTGTAGACATCAGGCTCTCTCTCCGTTGGATGGCTGAATGGGACGGCGCGCGGGATCACCCGACCCCGACGCCTCCCGATCCGACGCCCCGGGTTGAGGGGGGCGACCGCGCGCGCGTGCGGAAGAAAATCCACCACGCGTGAGCGTCAGGTCTACTAACGTAGTTGCGGGTGCCTTGGAAGCATTGTGGACGCGGCGCCTCATATGCGAGCGCGGAGAGCTTGACGGGCGAGGCCCCGACGCTGCGATGATGCGAGGGCTCATGACCCCGCGAAGCCGCCGTCGCCCGGGCGCATACGGGCGACCGCAACCTCGTGCGCGCCAACCTCACCGGCGCCGACCTCACCGGCGCCGACCTCACCGGCGCCAGAGCCCGCGGGCCGCTCGCGGCGAGGGCGCTGAAGCGTCGCGGAGAGATTCGTGCGGCCGCCCTTGCGCGGAGCCCCCGCCCGGGTAATGCCCGGCGGCCATGGTGGTGGCGGTCGAAGGCCTGCGAAAGAGCTACCGCGTGGGCGGCCGCGCGCTGCCCGTGCTGCACGGCGCCAGCCTGCGCATCGAGCGGGGCGAGTTCGTCGCCATCATGGGCGCGTCGGGCTCCGGCAAGAGCACGCTGCTGTCCATCCTCGGGCTGCTGGAGAGCTACGACGCCGGGCGCTACACCCTCGCGGGCCACGACACCCGCTCGCTCAGCGAAGAGCGCGCCGCGAAGCTGCGCAACGCGCTGCTGGGCTTCGTGTTCCAGTCCTTCCACCTGCTGTCGCACAAGACCGCGTGGGAGAACGTCGCGCTCCCGCTCGCCTACGCGGGCGTCGACCGCCCCGAGCGCCGCCGCCGCGCCCTCAGCCTGCTCGCCCGCCTCGGCCTCGCGGCCCGCGCCGGGCACCGACCGGACGAGCTCTCCGGCGGCCAGCGGCAGCGCGTGGCCATCGCACGGGCGCTCGCCAACAACCCCCCGGTGATCCTCGCGGACGAGCCCACGGGCAACCTCGACTCGAAGACCTCGGGCGAGGTGATGCAGCTCTTCCGGGAGATCCACGCGAAGGGGCGCACCATCGTGCTGGTCACCCACGAGCCCGAGGTCGCCGCCTCGGCCGACCGGGTGATCCTGGTGCGCGACGGCCGCGTGGTGCGAGGCGACGCCTCGGGCGAGGCGGTCGCGTCGCCGTGATCGACCTGCTCTCCGAGGTCTTCGAGGGCGTGGCCCGGCACCGGATGCGCGCGGCGGCGACGGCCTTCGGGGTGTTCTGGGGCATCCTGATGCTGGTGGTGCTGCTGGGCGGCGGCAGGGGCCTTCGCAACGGCCTCGACAAGCTCTTCGCCGACACGGCCACCAACTCCGCGTGGATCAACGTGGGCCGCACCAGCATGGGCTTCGAGGGCCTCGGCCCGGGGCGGCAGCTCACCCTTACCATCGACGACGTAGAGGACGTCGCCCGCGCGGTGCCGGAGCTGCAGAACGTCGCGCCGAGGCACAGCGCCCCGTCGGGCCTCACCTTCACCCATGGCACCCGCAACGGCGCCTTCCCCACCTACGGGATCTACCCCGGCTACGCCGTCGTCGAGCGCACCCAGGTGCTGCGCGGCCGGCTCATCAACGACCTCGACGTGGCCCGGGCGCGGCGGGTGGTCATCCTCGGGGTGCGCGTCGCGCAGACCCTCTTCGGGGCGAGCGAGGCCGTCGGCAAGACCGTGGAGATCGGCGGCGTCCCCTTCCTGGTGGTGGGCGTCTTCACCGACGCGGGGGGCGAGGGGGAGCTTCGCCGGGTGTTCATGCCGTACACCGCGCTGGCGCAGACCTTCGACGCGCGAAGGCAGGTGAACCTCATGACCGCCACGCTGCGCCCCGGCGCCTCGCCCGAGCGGGCGACGGCGCACCTCCGGCGGCTCTTCGCCCGGCGCAAGCGCTTCGACCCCAACGACCGCGGCGCCGTCGACGTGTGGTTCGCCGAGCAGGAGTACCGGAAGTTCGTGACCCTGATGCGAGGCATCGACCTGGCGGTCATCGTGGTGGGCCTGGGCACCCTGGTCTCCGGCATGGTCGGCATCAGCAACATCATGTTCGTCTCGGTGAGGGAGCGCACGGCGGAGTTCGGCCTGCGGCGGGCGCTCGGTGCGACGCCCTCGACGGTGATGGCGATGGTGCTCTCCGAGGCCGTGGCCCTCGCCCTCGGGGCGGGCGGCCTTGGCCTGCTGGTGGGCGTCGGCCTGGTCGAGGCGGTCCGCCGAGCGGAGCTGCGGTCGGACTACTTCCGCGACCCCAGCATCGACCTCGGCACCGCCCTCACGGCCCTCGGGGTGCTGGTCGCGACCGCCGTTGTTGCAGGGTATTTCCCGGCCCGCGAGGCGGCGCGGCTCAACCCCAACGAAGCCCTCCGGAGCAGCTGATCCCTACGATGACGACGCACGACGAAGGTGAGCCCGACGACGCCCTCGAGGCCGCGGTGGAGGTCGCTCCCGAGCGAGCCCGGTGGAGGCGCTGGCTGCCCAGGGTGGCGGCGCTGGCGGTGCTGGCGGGGGCGGGGGTGCTCGGGGCGAGGTCGTGGCGTCGGGCGCACGCGTCGGCGCCGCCGACGGGGCTGCGGGTGCGGCTCGGCGAGGTGGTGGTGAAGGCCCAGGCCACCGGGCGCATCGTGCCGAGACAGGAGGTCTTCGTGCGGCCGCTGGTGTCGGGGATGCTGGTCGAGCTCACGGCGCGCCCTGGCGCGGTGGTGCGCCGGGGCGACCTGCTGGCGACGGTGCGCATCCTGGCCGACCCGGTGGCGCTGGGCGACGCGAGGGCGCAGGTGGAACTGGCGAGGGTGCGCCACGAGCGGGCGGCGAGGGAGCTCGCGAGGGCGAGGGCCCAGTCGGCGCGCGACCTCATCGCGGGGCAGGCGCTCGACCAGGCGACGGGCGACGAGGCGGTGGCCAGGGCGGAGCTCAGCGCCGCGCTCGGCCGGGCGCAGCTCATCGCGAGGGGGAGCGCCGGGGGGTCGGCGCTGCGGTCCAACCGGGTGCTGGCGCCGGTGGACGGGACGGTGCTGGCGGTGCCGGTGAGCGTGGGCGACTACGTGAGCGAGACCAGCGGGTTCCGGGACGGGACGACGGTGGCGGTGGTGGCCGACATGACCGACCTGCTCTTCAAGGGGCAGATCGAGGAGGCCTACGTGGGGCAGCTGCGGCTCGGGATGCCGGTGGCGATCCGGGTGGGGGCGCTGCCCTCGGAGAGCCTGCGAGGGACGCTCCAGTGGATCTCTCCGAGAGCGACCATCGAGCAGGTGGGAGGCGCCGCGGGGAGCGGGGTGCAGGCGCTGACGGCGTCGAGCGCCGGGGTGACGCGCTTCGAGCTGTGGGCCGCGGTGGCGCACCCGCCGGGCGCCGTGCGGGCGGGCTACAGCGCCTCGGCGGAGGTGGAGCTGGCTCGCGCGACGAGGGTGCCGATCATCGAGGAGAGCGCGCTGCGCTTCGAGGAGGGCAGGGCGTACGCGCAGCCCTGCGGCGGAGGTCCTGAGCGGGCGGTGACCGTGGGCGTCTCCGACGGGGTGCGCATCGAGGTGACCGCGGGGCTGCGGCCGGGCGACTGCGTGAGGGAGCGCGCCGCGCGCTGAGAGGGGTGGAGGGGGGGGCTACAGCGAGCGGCGGGCGTAGTGCGCCGCGGTGAGCGCGCCGAGGGCGCCGGTGAGGACGACGGCCCAGGGGGTCGCCGGGGAGCGCCAGAGCGCGAGCAGCACGGCGGCGAACTGCAGCACCGTGGTGGCCTTGCCGAGGGCGTCGGCGCGCTGCTCGTGGTGACGGGCGGGGGCGTCACGGCGCAGCAGCACCACCGCGGCGAGGAGGGCCTCGCCGATGTCCCGAGCGCCGAGGACGACGGCCTCCCAGGGGGTCAGCCGGTGGGTGACCGCGAGGGTGATCACCACGCCGAGGACGAAGATCTTGTCGGTGGCGCCATCGACGACGGCGCCCATGGGGGAGGTCTGCCCGAAGCGCCGCGCCCACCAGCCGTCGAGGACGTCGGTGAGGCCCGCGAGGGCGAGGACCCCGAGGGCCCACCATGGCTTGTGGGCCACCAGGGCGAAGAGCACCATCAGCGGCACCCGCGCGAGGCTGAGCAGCCCCGGCACCCGGAGCAGGTCGCGGAGCAGGTACTGTGGATCGGCGGATGGAGACAGGGTGGCCATCGGTCCTCTGGGCTTCAGTGTGGGTCCTGCCAGAGGACTCAGCCAGGGCGACGGCGGGGAGGGAGCAGGGGAGAGGCTCAGCGAGGGATGCCGTTGGCCCAGCGCTTCATGTGCTCGCTGACGTTCTTGCCCAGGTAGGCGTCGACCACGCCGAAGCCGGACAGGCAGTGGATCGCCTTGATCTCCATCTCCCGGAAGTCGTTCGACTCGCGGAGGGTGGCGAGCTTGTCGTGATCGCCGCGCACGAGGATGAAGCCGTTCATCACCCCGCCGTGACGGCTGAGGATGGCGGGCTCGTAGCTGTCCACGACGCCCTCCTTCACCTTCTTCTCGTAGAAGGCGAGGGTCGCGTTGAAGAGCTCGCCCGCGTTCTTCTCGCGGCCGGTCTTGACGTCGTTCCAGAGCAGAATCAATCCAGCGTTCGACATGAGAGGCCTTCCCTTCGCCGCCCCCAAAGATGGGCGGCTGTTGATGGGCTCAACATCCTCCGAGCGGGAGCATCCCGCTGCAGAGGTTCCCCGAACGAGCCCGCCACTCCCTGGAGCCTCGCCGGGAGCCGTCAAGAGGGGATCTGGTCCGACGCGCGCCTGAGCCCGGCGCCGCCGCGGCTGCGGGGTTCTGACGACACCGCGGCGGTGGGTCGACGGTCCGAGCTTAGGAGCCTCCGCGCAGCAACCGGACGATTCGCATCCCGCCCGTCGGTCGCCCTGCGGCTTGCGTCCTCGCTCGACTCCCGCGGCGTGGCTCGGCCACGCCTTGGTCGCTCGCTCCGGGCGCGCTCGCAGGATCGACGCGACGGATCGGGCGCGATTCGTCCGTTTGCTGCGCGGAGGCTCCTTACCTGCCGGTGTAAAATACGTCGGGCTTGCGGCCTGGGGGAGTGGTCCTAAGCGGGAGGGATGTTCGAACAACTCCTCCAGCAGTTTCTGGGTTCGTCGCAGGGCCAGGCGGCCATGCAGACGCTTCAACAGCAGCACGGGATGAACCCCGCCATGGCCCAGCAGACCCTCGGGGTCGCGGGCGAGGGGGCGGCGCAGGCGCTGCAGCAGGCCAACGCGGGTCCACCGGGCAACGCGGCGGGGCTGCTCGGCGGCGGGCTCACGGCCAACGCCATCACCGGCGCGCTGTCGGGGATGCTCGGCGGCGGCGGCCTCGGCGGCGCCCTCGAAGGGGGCCTGAGCGGCGTGGTCGCGGGCAAGGTCGGGGAGATGCTCGCGGCCCGCATGGGGATGAACCCGCAGATGGCCTCGCTGATCGCGGCGGGCATCGCGCCCCACCTGGTGAACTACATCCAGGGCCGCATGGGGACGCAGAACGCCTCCGGGCCGGGGGCCTCTGCGCCGGGTCCTGCCGCGCCACCGATGATCCCGCCGATGATGCAGAACCAGGGGGCCGCGGCGTCGATGCAGCCGATGGGCGGCCCGCAGTGGGCGCCGCCGATGCAGAAGGGCGCCGGGGCGGCGGGCAAGTTCGACCCCTTCGGGCCGAACAACGACGACCCCTCGCAGCAGAAGATGTCCAAGGGCGATGGCGGGGGGAAGGAGGCCTACGACCCCGGTGCGGGCGACGGCGGCAAGGGCGGAGGCGGATACACCAAGGGCGCCTTCGACCCCTCGCAGGACGGCAGCAACAAGGACCAGGGTCCTGGCTGGAAGAAGGGCGGCTGAGCCCGTCGCGACCGCGGCGCCCGGCGCCTTCGGGAAGCCCCGTGTGCTAGTCAGCGGCGCAGAGAATGAGTCCGATCGTCGACCGGGTCCGCAAGCTCATCGCCCTCGCGGGCTCCCCCAACGAACACGAGAGCCGCAGCGCGGCCGCCATGGCCTGTCGGCTCATCCGAGAGCACGGCCTGCACGTCGACGACCCATCGCCCCATCGACATCGCGTCGACCGCGAGCCCGAGGCCCCGCATCGCCGCACGCAGGGGCCCTACGCCCGCGACCGCGCTGCCCGCGGAGAGCCGTACTGCCGCGAGTGTTCGGAGCCCATCGCCGACGGAGAGGTGTTCCGAGACGATGGCGGGGCGCCCGTTCACGGGGACTGCATCCCCCGCGGCGAGCGGCCATGAGCCAGCGCGCCAGCTGGCCGAAGGGGAGGGGACTGCACCGTGGGGAAAGACGCTGGCGAACGGCGCCGAGATGGGGTTATGGAATTGGGCAGCGGCTGGCGAACGGCGCCGAGATGGGGCTATGGAATTGGGCAGCGGCTGGCGAATGGCGCCGAGATGGGGTTATGGAATTGGGCAGCGGCTGGCGAATGGGCCCCAGGGCGGGGTTGGGCAGTGGTGGCGGGAGATTGAGATGTTGGACTAAACCGCTTCGCGGTGGGTCAGTCGACAACATTACCGCGCTCTGCTTGTCGTGTATTCGCAACAGCTATTTCACTCTTCCGATCCATCGTTCACTACGAAGTGCTCAGTGGAGTCGACACGACCACGCTTTCGTGGACTGATTGCGATGCAGACGATCTCCTGATCTCCTGATCTCCTGATCTCCTGATCTCCTGATCTCCTGACCTCCTGTTCTCCTGTTCCGGTCGCGGAGGACCTTGCTCTCGGGCGGCGTCATACTGAGAGCTTCCACCCAAGGAGGCTCCGATGACGACTCTGCGCCAGAGGATGATCGACGACCTCAAGCTTCGGAACTACTCGCCCCGCACGATCGAGACCTACGTCAGCCGTGTCGTCGGCTTCGCGAAGTTCCACGGGCGCTCGCCCGAGCTGCTCGGCCCCGAGGAGGTGCGCAGCTACCAGTTGCACATGCTCGATGCGGGCACCTCGTGGTCGCTCTTCAATCAAACGGTGTGTGCCCTGAAGTTCCTCTACCGCGTGACCCTGGGGGTGCGTTGGCCGGTCGAGCAGATCCCCTACGGCCGCAAGCCGCGCCCGCTCCCGGTGGTGCTCAGCCAGGACGAGGTCGTCCGTCTCATCGAGGCCGTCCCCCACATCGTCTATCGCATGGCGCTGCTCACCGCGTATGCCGGGGGTCTCAGGATCTCGGAGACCGTGGCGCTCCGGGCCGAGCACATCGACAGCGCCCGCATGCTGATCCACGTGGAGCGGGCCAAGGGCCAGAAGCCCCGCCTGGTTCCCCTCTCGGAGGTTCTGCTGCGAAGGCTCCGCGGCTACTGGCGTGATCAGCGGCCGAAGGTTCCCGGCAGCCTCTGGCTGTTCCCGAGCGACGATCCGGCCCGGCCGATCCACGTCACGACGATCGAAAAGGCCTGCCAGCGGGCCCGTGTGGCGGCCAGGCTCTCCAAGCACGCGACGCCCCATACGCTTCGACACTGCTTCGCCACCCACACCCTCGAAGCCGGAGTGGACCTGAGGACCGTGCAGGCACTGCTCGGCCACGCCAACCTGTCGACCACGGCGATCTACACGCATGTGCAGCGCAAGCTCGTGACGGCCACCCGGAGCCCTCTCGACGCCATCGCGCACTTCCGCGACGCGACCACGTAGCGCGGGAGCGGCCATGCACGGAGACGCCCCCACGCTGGGCGACGTGATTCGTCGGTTCGGCCCCGCGCTGATCGAGCAGAGCGGCGTGGGCGTCACCCCGGCACAGCGCGCCGTCCTTTCCACCCTGGGGCGTTGCCATACGGCCGCGCTCGGGGGACACCTGTACCGCTGCGACACGTGCGGCGCCGAGGTGCCGGCCTACAACGCCTGCGGCAACCGTCACTGCCCCTCGTGTCTCGGTCACAAGAGGGCCCAGTGGCTCCAGGCGCGTGCCGAGGAACTCCTCCCAGTGCCCTACTTCCATGTCGTCTTCACGGTGCCGACCGAGGTCGCCGCGCTCGCGCTGGGCAACAAGAAGGTCGTCTATCGGATCCTGCTCCGCGCAGCCGCCGAGACGCTCCTCGAGGTCGCCGCCAACCCCGAGCACCTCGGGGCCGACATTGGCTTTCTCGCCATCCTTCACACCTGGACGCAGACCCTGCTCCACCATCCCCATGTCCATTGCATCGTCCCGGCTGGCGGTCTCACGCCAGATGGCTCCCGTTGGGTGCCGAGCCGCGACGACTTCTTCCTGCCTGTCCGCGTCCTTGCCTGCCTGTTTCGCGGGAAGTTTCTGGCCTTCCTGCAGCAGGCGGGGCAGACCGGCGCGCTCCGGTTTGGCGGCTCGACCGCCGAACTGGCGACATCCGACGGCTTCGCAGCGTTCCTGAAGGCCCAGCGGGAACGTTCGTGGGTCGTCTACGCCAAGGCCCCATTCGGCTCCCCCGAGCAGGTCCTCAAGTACCTCGCCCGCTACACGCATCGGGTCGCCATCAGCGACCGGCGCATCCAGTCCATCGACGACCGAGATGTCACCTTCCGCCATCGGGACAACGCCACAGGCGGGCAGAAGTCCATGACCCTTGATGGCGTGGAGTTCTTGCGTCGCTTCCTGCTGCATGTGCTGCCTACAGGCTTCGTGCGGATTCGCTACTACGGGCTGATGGCCAACCGCCATCGGGCGCAAAACCTGAAACGATGCCGCGCGCTGCTGGGGGACACCGGACCGGCAGCGTCCGCGCGGTCAGGGCCGGAGGTCACGGAGGCGCGGTCGACCGACGCGACCGACGCGACCGGGGCGACCGACCACCGATGTACGATCTGCGGCATCGGCCGACTCGTCGTGGTGAGTTCAGTGGCCCCAGTGACTGGACTGCTCCTCGCCGCCGAGGCACCCATCCCGAGAGACACGTCATGAGCGTCGCTCCTGCCCTGTTGGTTGTCCGCCCGAGGCCAGGTTTCTCCGTGGCAAGGGAGGGCCTTGTACCGACCGCAGCGCCGACGCGAATCCCGCAGGTCCATGAACCCGCCGCTGGCCCGCCGAAGCCTCCAACGCCCTGGGTGGTGCTGTGGGGCAAGCACGAGACCCGCGGGCGAGTGTCATGTCGCGTACCGGGTCACAACCAGCGTGACCAGTCGAGAGCGATTCAAATCCCTTAGCGAGCACCGTGCCACTTCGATACGCTGCCCCGCGGTTTGTCCAACGGCCTCCTTTCACGCCCGGCGCCCAGACACTTGTAGGCGCGACGGATGCCATGATAGTTTGTTCCGGTGGGTCGGGCCGGGCGCGAAAGAAGGCTTCTGTTGGGCGGACAGGAGAACGACCGATGCTAACCCCGACTGACATCCACTACCTGGTCGCATTTCTTTCCTCCGTCGGACAGCCGGAGGATGTGGAACTCGAACTCGGCGCACTTGTCCTCGACAAAAGCACAGGAACTACCCGCGACGTAGACGTATGCGTCAAGCGACGGACAAGAGAGGGGGTCGAGTGGTTTCTTGGTATCGAGGTAAAAGCAGAAGGTCGGCCGCTTGACGTAATTCACGTGGAGCAGCTTTGCGCGAAGATGAATGACATGCCAAGCCTGACCGGCCGTTCTATCGTATCAGCGAGTGGGTTCACAGGCCCTGCTGCGCAAAAGGCGAAGTATCACGGAGTCGAGTTGCTTCGAATTGACGACTTGGACCCGAGCCGGTTTACCAACGGATTAACCGTGATTTCGCCCGACTTTAAGATCAAGAACGATAGATTCAACCCTGATTTCACGGTGACGTTCGACGTCGTTGGCCGCGATGGCACTCCGATCGAGGTGAAGCCCTCGGCGCGGGTCCTGAATCCCGATGGCGCCAAAGATACGGATGTGAGCGACGTCATGGCGCTGGCAAAATCAATCGGCACTCAGGTGGCGGCGATGTATGCCGGAACCCCAGCGGCCGCAGAGATGAACCCCGGTGATACGGCAACGGTCGATCAATTCTTTCCATTTGCGAAGTCTCCCTTCCTAGTTGCCCTGCGTAGCCGATACCCCATTCGAGGTGCAAAGGTAACCGGCATCGTCACGCGGAAAGTCGACTGGATCGCGCCTCGACTAAAGACCCTGATCAAACACGATGGGGATGTACCGTTCGTGGACTGTGTGGTTGCTGAAATGCCAGACGGCGAGCTGCTGCTCCTGGCAACCCAAGGAGTTCCCTCTCGCGTCGCGATTCGCGAAGTGCCTCTGTCCGCCCGCAACCGAGAAAAGATTCGAACTGAAAAATGGCCCTCCGTCCGTCGGGGTTGAAAGCGGAAGCCGGATGCCACCCAACAAGCCGATGGTGCCGACCGCCCCCAACGCACCCGTCATCAACCCGCTTCACCCGATGCGGCGGCACATCGGCCAGCCGTTAGAGCGGCGGGAGAGCGCATGAGCGTGCTGGTCGAGACGGGCGGCAAGGTCTTCGTCACTATAGGCGTTGATACTGCTGGCGACTTCGTCAGTCCGTTCCCGGCCACCTTGTTCCCGTGCATGATCTGGGATCACGACGGTCGCTTCACCGAGGCTCAGCGCGGCGAAGTCGCGAGACAGTTGCTGGGGATAGGTTGCCGATATGTGGTCTGCGGCGGCCGGAACTGCGACGCCTGGCATGCCACGGTCGACGAGGAGTTCGTGCAGAAGCATCTGGATGACCCGGACGAAACTCTCGACGATGTGCACGTGATGACAACGTCGCACGCGGATGAAAGCCCGGACGACGTGGCGTTCTTCTTCGTATTGAACACAAACTTCGGCGATCACGACTTCGATCACTATCTCGTGCTGCACGTCGGTGACAGCGAAGCCAGGGAGGAAGTCGATGCCGCAGTGCGCAGGTACGCCCTCAACGAGGACGCGGTCTAACAAGCCGATGGTGCCGATCGCCCCCGCCTCACCCACCATCAGCTCGTCGCGCCCGGTGCGGCCACACACCTGCCAGGCGCCGGGCGCGGGCCCGATAACCCCTGGGACATCGCGATCACGAGCGGGGGGGAGCTCGTGATGGGGCTGCGAGACAACACCTTCGGCCGCGTCCATCGTAGCCGCGACGGGTCGACGTGGAGCGCGTACGAGCCGGCCTTCGGGGACGTGGAGTCGGTCCGCGTCATGGAGCACAACGGCACCGTGCTCGCCTTCGCGAACGGCCTCCGGGGGAACCCCTCGGACTGGTGGCGCCCCCCCGCGGGCGCAACGCGCTACGACGGGCGCAACGCGTTCGTCGCGCGAGGCGACGGGCCGAAGGCTGCCGCGCTCGTCGCGCACCTGGGCGGGCGAGTCGTACCACCTCAGCGACGACGGGGGATGCCTCGCGTACTGGACCGCGAGCGGACCCGCGGCGCTGCGGGTGGCCGCGGGCTCGCCGAGGGAGTTCGCGCTCGGCGCCGCCACGACGGAGCCTCGCCTGACGCGCGCGATGACCTGGGCGCTCGGCGACGGCGCGGTGCTCTCCGCCGTGCCGGAGTAGAAGGCCCTCCCCCCGGGACGTGGGTCGCGCTGTCGGCGAGCCTCCTGGCAGCTCGTTGACAAGCCGCGCCATTGATAAGCAATGCCAGGAAATGAGTCGCTTTCGAGTCCCCTCACACCTCCTGCTCCCGGCCCTGTTGGCGGCGTGCGGCGCGCGCACGGGCCTCACGCCGTCGTCCTCCCCGGAGTGCTCCATCCCTGACGGCGCTACGCCTCCTGCGCCTCCGACGCAGCCCGAGCCGGGCGGGCTCGCCTGCACGCGAATCGGATGCTCCGATGAGATCTCGATCGCGATCCACGACGCGCGGGGGCAGGAGCTCACGCCGGCACGTTGGGTCGTGGGCCTCGACGGCGCGCGCTTGTCCGAGACGCGGTGTGACTCGGACTTCGACCTGGCCGGCAGCTCGATCACGTGCCGCAACGGCTCGCTCCTGGTCTCCTATCTGGGGGACTCGCGCCCCCTGCCTTCTCTGTTGGAGGTGAGCGTCACAACCGCTACGGGGCTCCACGTCGACGCGTGCGTCGCGCCGACCTACCGCCTGGCTCAGCCCAACGGACCGGGTTGCGGCCCGATCTGTCGGCAGGCGCGCATCGAGCTGATCGCACGCTGAAGGCGAAGGCGCGACGGGATCACCGGCCAGGCGTCACGACCGCCGCAGGTAGATCATCCAGTAGGTCACGCCGACCAGCACCGCGCCGCCGACGACGTTGCCCAGGGTGACCGGCAGGAGGTTCATCGCCACCCGGGAGGCGGTGAGCCACTCCGGGGCGGCGTCGAGCGAGGCCGCCCGCAGCACCGTCGGCTCGCGCGCCGCGAAGAGCGCGACGGGCAGCAGGTAGAGGTTCGCGACGCTGTGCTCGAAGCCCACGGTGCTGAACGCCGCGATGGGCGGCACCACGGCCATCATCCGATCGGTCGTGGTGCGCGCGGAGAGCGCCATCCACACCGCGAGGCACACCAGCACGTTGCAGAGCACCCCGAGCGTGAAGGCCTCGACGAAGCTCTCGTGCAGCTTGGCGCTGGCGATCGCGATGGCCTGCGCGCCCACCGCTCCGCCGAGAAACCTGAGCTGCCCCGACAGGACGACGAGCGCCGCCACGCCCAGCGCGCCGACGGCGTTGCCCGCGAGCACCAGGGCCCAGTTGCGCAAGAGCGCCAGGGTGCTGATGCGACGGCTCGCCCACGCCATCGTGAGGAGGTTGTTGCCGGTGAAGAGCTCGGCGCCGCCGACGACGACCAGCAGCAGGCCGAGCGAGAAGGCCACGCCGCCGAACAGCCGGAGCACCCCAGGCGGCCATGAGCTCGATCCCCCACCGGCAGTCACCGTGGTCATGAAGCACGCGCCCAGCGCGATGAACGCCCCCGCGAGCACGCCCAGGGCGAGCGTGCGGCCCGCGTCGAGCGACGCCTTGCGAACGCCCATCTCCTCGGCCTTCTTCGCCATCTCGGGCGGCAGAAGCGCGTCGATGCCTTCCATGCGCGGAGCCTACGAGCGAAACCCTCGCCGGACGCTCGAATCTCCCTGAATCCCACAAAGACAGGGTCGCCCTTGACCGCTCGTAAGTAACCGATTACTTACTTGGGCATGGCTGATCTTCGTCGCAGCACGGGAGTCCGTCAGGTCGAGCTGACCGACGCGGCGCTCCACATCATCGCGACCCGGGGCATCGCCGCGCTCACCACGCGCAGCCTCGCCGAGCAGGTGGGGCTCAGCAGCGGCGCCATCTTCCGGCACTTCGCCTCCATCGATGCGCTCATCGAGGCCGTCGTCGCGAGGGTCGAGGCGGTCATGGAGTCGACCTTCCCCCCGAGCGAGCTGCCGCCGAGAGAGCGACTCGATCGCTTCGTCGAGGCGCGGAGCACCGCGGTCGGCGGCCAGGTGGGCATCATGCAGCTCATGCTCTCCGAGCAGTTTCTCCTGGCGCTGCCGGAGGGCGGCTCGGCGCGGCTCGCGGCCTGCGCGCAGAAGACCCGGGAGTTCGTGCTGGCGTGCCTCCGCGAGGGACAGGCCGCGGGCGAGTTTCGCTCCGACATCGACGCGGGCGCGCTCGTCGTCGTGGTCATGGGAACCATCCAGATGCTCGCGCTCTCGGCCGCCAATCGTCGGCAGATCGGCACGGCTCCTCAGTCGGTTCGTGACGCCCTCGGGGCGCTGCTGAGGCCGCCTCCGCCCGTCGCCCCCCAGAGCACGCGGGCGAAGGGGCACGCGCGGAAGGCGAGGGCGTCATGACGCCGCGACCCACGACCGACGTGGATGTGTTGATCATCGGCGCGGGCCCTACCGGGCTGGTGGCCGCGATCGACGCGCGACGCCACGGCCTGTCGGTGCGAATCGTCGACCAGAGCGCCCAGCGCAGCCCGCACTCGAAGGCGCTGGTGCTGCACTCGCGCTCGCTGGAGGTGCTCGACGACCTCGGCTGCGTCGAGGCCGTGCTGCAGGCCGGGCGGGAGTTTCGCGCGCTGAACATCGTCGCGGAGGGTCGGCCGGTGGGCCGCGTCGAGTTTCGCGCGCTGGCCTGGGGCGACGCCCCTTACCCCATGTGGCTCACCATCCCGCAGAGCGAGACCGAGCGCTGCCTGGAGGAGCGCCTCAACGCCCTCGGCACCACCGTCGAGCGCCAGACCACGCTGCGCTCGCTTCGTCAGGGCCCGCGAGGCGTGGAGGCCGACCTCGAAGGGGCGGACGGCGCCGTCGAGTCGTGTCGGGCGGCGTGGCTCGTGGGCTGCGACGGCGCCCGCAGCGACGTGCGGCGCGCGCTGGGGGTGGCGCTCGACGGCGACACCAGCGGCGAGGTCTTCATGCTCGCCGACGTCGCCATGGAGTCACCGCTCGTCGATGGCGAGGGCTACAACGTGCTGGCGCGCGAGGGGGTGCTGTTCATCGTCCCGATGCCCACCCCGGGGCGGGTGCGGCTCATCGCGCACCTTCCCGAAGCGCGCCCGGATGCTCCCCCCGTCATCGACCTGCCGATGCTCCAGCAGCTCGTCGACACCCGTACGGGATTGCACACGACGCTGTCGTCCCTCGGCTGGACGTCGGTGTTCTCTCCGAAGCATTTCATCGCGAGGTCGCTGCGCGTCGGGCGGGTCTTCCTCGCGGGCGACGCGGCGCACATCCACTCGCCGGTCGGCGGCCAGGGGCTCAACACCGGCATCCAGGACGGATACAACCTGATCTGGAAGCTCGGCCTCGTACACCGCGGGCTCGCGGCTCCGACGCTCCTCGACACCTACCAGGAGGAGCGACACCCGGTGGGCGAACGGATGATCCGAGGGGTGCGCCGCGCGACCTGGGCCATGACGATCCGGGCGCGCCCGCTCCAGCTGGTGCGGAGGAGGGTCGCCGGGGTGCTGCTGGGTCTCGCCCGAGTGCGCGATCGCATGGGCGCGCAGATCGGCATGCTCCAGCTTCGTTACCCCGAGAGCCTCGCCACCGCAGCGGAGCCCCTCTCCGCCGGATCGCCGCGCCCCGGCGAGCGCGCCGCCCAGCAGGCCTCGACGCCCGCGCTGACCGAGCGGCTGCGAGGCACCCACCACACGCTGCTCCTCCTCGACGGGCTCCATGAGTCGCTGACCGAGCGCGAGGCGCAGGCCGCCACGGCGGTCGCGAAGACCTTCGCCGCCGACGCGGTCGAGGTGGTCAGGGTGCGCCGCGAGGCCTCCTCCGACGCGACGAGCCTGCCCGACCCGGACGGCGCCATCCGACGCGCGTTCGGGGCCCATCGACCCGTCGCGGTGTGGGTGCGCCCTGACAAGTACGTCGGGTTCCGAGGCGACCCCCGGTCGACCGGGGGGCTCCGCTCGTACCTGGGTGGCGTGTTCTCCAGCGCGGCCCTTCCGCCGCAAGCCACAAGCAGCTCGTAGAGCAGAAAGAGATCCGTATGAAGCGCTCCGTCCTGGCTCCTGCCCTCACCCTCGCCGCGCTCGCCCTGGGAGGCTGCGCCACGCAGTCGACGGCGACGGCGACGGCGACCCACCAGGCCCCCGCCTTCGGAGGTCCCGCAGCGCGCGTCGTCGACTTCCCGGCGACGGTCGGTCCGGGTCAGCCGCGCGAGGTGCGCGTCCTCGTCGACGAGCCCGCGCTCAAGCTCGTCACCATCGTGCTGCGCCAGGGCACCCTGCTGCCCGAGCACTCCGCGCCGATCCCCGTGACCATCCAGGCGCTCCAGGGGGCCGGCACGGTCCTCGTAGGCACCGAGCGCCTCCGCATCGACCCGACGCACGCCGTGGTGCTCGCCGCGAGCGTCTCGCACGCGGTGCAGCCCGACCCCGGCGCCGACCTCGTGCTGCTGGTGCACCACCTCGGCCGCGGAGCGGAGTCCCACCGATGAAGACCGGACGCCACAACATCGGCGTGGACGATCGATGGTCCACCAGGAGCGTCGCTCTCCACTGGGTCTCCGCGGCGGTGATCATGGGCATGGGCGCCGCGGGCTTCGTGATGAGCGACCTCGCGCCAGACTCCAGCCTGCGGCTGCTGCTCTCGCGCTCTCACACGCTCTTCGGCTTCACCCTCATGGCGCTCACCGCGCTGCGGCTGGTCACCCGCTGGCGAGGGCCGAGCCCTGATCCGCTGCCGCTCCCGCCGCTCCACCGCCGCGGGGTCGACCTCGTACACAGGCTCATCTACGTGGTGGTCTTCGCGCTCGGAGCGAGCGGCGTGATCACCGCAGCGCGCAGCGCGTGGCCCGAGTACATCCGAGGAGCGATCGCGAGGGCCCCGGAGCTGGAGCACGTCGCGTCGAGAGAGGTACACGAGGCGCTGGTCTTCGCGCTCGTGGCGCTGATCGCGCTCCACGTCGGCGGGGTCATCGTGCAGGAGCTTCGCGGAGGCGGCGCGCTCCGCCGGATGCTCCCTCGGGCGGGCGCTTCGACCGCTGGTACCGGCTCCCCCCGAGAGGCGCGTTGATCCGATGACCCTCCCGCCACTCCTCCGTAGCGCGCTCCACGTCGCACGCCGCGGCCTCTGGATCGCTCTCCCCCTCGGCGTCGCGCTGCTGGTGCTCTGGCTGCGCGTCCTGTCTCCCGTCCGCGTCGAGGCCGTCCGGGTCGACCGCGCGACGGTCATCCAGGAGGCCTTCGGGCGCGGGACCATCGAGAGCCAGCGCGAGGCCGCGGTGGGCTTCGACCTCGTGGGCCGGCTGAGCGAGGTGCTCGTCGAGGAGGGCGCGCGCGTCACCCTCGGCCAGGAGCTCGCGCGGCTCCAGACCGACCAGGCCCAGGCCGACCTGCGCTCGGCGCAGCGGGGCGTCTCGGCCGCTCGCACCTCGCTGCTCCGGCTCTCCGCGGACGAGCAGCGCGTGCGCGCCCTGCTGATCACCGCCGAGCGGGAGAACGCCCGCGCGCAGGCGCTCTTCACCAGCGGGGCCATCGCGAGCCTTCAGCGCGACGAGGCCAGCGACCGCCTCCGACTGGCGCACGCCGACCTCGACCGGGTGCTCGCCCAGCGCTCCGAGGCGACGCGGGGCATCGACGTCGCGGCGGGCGGGGCCGAGCAGCGGCGGGTCACCATGGTGCGCGCGACGCTGCTCGCGCCCTTCGACGGCCTGGTGACGCGGCGGCTGCGAGAGCCCGGCGACACGGTCACCGTCGGCTCGACCGTGCTGCGCATCGTCGACACCAGCCAGGTGTATGTGAACGCCGCCATCGACGAGACGGTGCTGCCGCAGCTCGCCGTCGATCAGCGCAGCACCATCGCCTTCCCGGGCGAGGGCCCCCCGGTCGCGGGGCGGCTCTCGAGAATCCCCTGGGAGGCAGACCGCCAGACCCACGAGCTCGTCGTCGAGGTCACGCCCGAGCGCCTCGATCGCCGCGTGGCCATCGGCCAGCGCGCCGACGTGCGCATCGAGGTAGGCCGCCGGGAGAACGCGCTCCGCGTCCCCACCCGGATGATCTTCCACGACGAGGTCGGTCCCTTCGTGTACGCCGACCGCGGCGGCCGCATCACCGTGGTGCGCCCGCGCTTCGGGCTCACTGGCGCCGAGCACGTCGAGGTGCGCGAGGGACTCTCCGAGGGCGACTCCGTCCTCGCGGCGCCGCGGCCGACCCTCACCCTCCCCCCCGGGCGGCGCTGGGTGGCCCGATGAACCTCGCCCTCCGGGACGTCCGCCGGCACGTCGCCCGCTTCATCGGCACCGCGGCGGGCCTCGGGCTCCTCCTCAGCGTCGTCGTCGCGATGCAGGGGATCTATGCCGGGATGGTGGACGACGCCACGATCCTTACCCGGGCGATGCGGGCCGACCTGTGGATCGTGCAGCGAGACACCGTCGGCCCCTTCGCGGAGGCGTCTCGGCTGGACCCCAGCGTCGAGGCCCGCGCCTCGGCGGTGCCCGGCGTGCGCAGGGCCCGCCCCTATAACTATCAGCTCATCCAGCGAGAGCACCGCGGCGCCGTGCTGCGCATCGCCCTGGTGGGGCTCGGCTGGCCCGACGACCCGGGGCGCACGCTGCCGCTGGTGCGAGGGCGCCACCTCTCGCAGCCGCACGGGGAGATGATCGTAGACGCCTCCCTCGGGCTCGGCATCGGGGAGTCGCTGGTGCTCGCGGGGGAGCCCTACCGCGTCGTCGGGCTCACCAGAAACGCCCTCACCTCGGGAGGGGACTCGGTGGCCTTCATGACCGTGGGCGACACCCAGCTCGTAGCCCTCGACCAGTCGCCCGAGGCGACCCTGCTGGAGCGGCAGCGCGTGGTCGAGCGCCTCCGCCGCACCGACCTCGGCCGGGGTCAGCCGACGCTGGAAGACCTCGCTTCGGATCCTCGCTGGCGCGCCCCGGCGCTCGCCTCGCCTCCGCTCGCCGCGGTGCTTATCGACGCGGACCCGCATCGCATCGCCGAGGTGCAGGCGACGGTGCGCCGATGGGGAGACGTCACCGTCTTCACGCAGGGCGAGGAGGAGACGCTCCTCCTGAGCGGCGTCGTGCAGCGCGCCCGGATGCAGATCGGGCTCTTCACGGTGATCCTCACGCTCACCGCCGCGATCATCGTGATGATGATCATGTACAACATGACCCTCGAGAAGACGCACGACATCGCGGTGCTCAAGCTCATGGGCGCGCCCCGAGGGCGCCTCCTCGGGCTGGTGCTGCAGCAGGCCTGGCTGCTCGGGGCGCTGGGCTACACCGTGGCGTTTGTCATCGGGGAGCTGCTGTATCCGATGTTTCCGCGGCGGGTGCTCATCACCACGGCCATCTCGGTGGTCGCGCCGATCGCCACGCTCGGCATCGTGACCCTGGCGAGCGTGGTCGGGCTCAGCCACGTGATGCGCATCGACCCGGCGAGCGCGCTGGAGGGATGACCATGACCGACGCAGTGCGCGCAGTGGAACTCTGCAAGACCTACGGCACCGGATCGGCGGCGGCGGTGGCGCTCTCCGGGGTCAACCTGACGATCCCGCGGGGGACGGTAGCCGCGCTGCTCGGCCCGAGCGGATCGGGGAAGTCCACGCTCATCAAGGCCCTGGGCTTCGTCTCCCCCGCGGACACCGGCGAGGTGTACTTCGAGGGCAAGCTGGTGGTGAAGGACGGCCACGCCCTCGCGGACCTCGCCGAGCTGCGGAGGCGGCACCTCGGCTTCGTGTTTCAGAAGGCCAACCTGACGTCCTTCCTCACGGCGAGGGAGAACGTGGAGATCGCGTGCGAGTTCGGGGGAAAGACCGACGGTCGCAAGCGCGCCCGGGAGCTGCTCGACTACCTCGAGGTCGCCCACCGGGCAGACGCCTACCCCGAGATGCTCAGCGGCGGCGAGCAGCAGCGCGTGGCCATCGCCAGGGCCCTCGCCAACGAGCCCTCGCTGATCCTCGCCGACGAGCCGACGGCGGCCCTCGACAGCGTCCGCAGCCGGAGCGTGATGGAGCTGTTCAGGAAGGTCGCGCACGACCGCGGCGCGGCGGTGCTGGTGGTCACCCATGACCACCGCGCGCTCGATGTCTTCGATGTCCTCTATGAAATGGAAGACGGCCGCATCAGACCCTCGGACCACAAGGTCGGCGGGGCGACCTGATCGGGTGGCGCGCTGCGCCGTTGGGGCGCGTGGAGAAGGACAGAGTGATGAGATCAATGGTTCGGTGGTCCGCCGTGGGGGCTCTCGTCGCGGGTAGCGCATGGGGACAGACCCCTCCGGCCGCGGAGGGGCCCGACGCGTCGGCGCGCGCTCCGGTCGGGCTGCCGGAGGCGCTGAGCCCCCAGCCGGGCGGGTTGACCGCCGATCGGGCGGCGGCGCGCGCGGTGCGGACGAGCCTCGCGGTGCGGGCGGCGCAGGCCAGCACCGAGGCGGCGAGCGCGGGCCACACCGAGGCGATGGTCGCGATGATTCCGCAGCTCTCGCTCACGGCGCGGTACACGCGGCTCTCGCCGATCACCCCTCCGGTGCTCAACTTCGGGGGCGCCTCGTCGGCCAGCGCGACGCCGCCCCTGTGCGTCGACACCAACGGCGCCGTCGTGCTGGGGAGCCGCACCGCGGGCGGCGCGCTGATGTGCCCGACCGGCGCGGGCGCCATCCCGACGTCCGCGCCGACGACGCCGAGCCCGGGGTTCTCCTTCCCGGTGATCCTCGACAACATCCTGCTCAACGCGACGGTGACGGTGCCCCTGTCGGACATCCCCTTCCGGCTGGCGCGGGTGTACGAAGCGGCGGGGCTCACGGTGCAGGCGCGACGCCTCGACGAGCTCTCCTCCCGCGCGCAGGCCGCGGCCGACGCGCGCATCGCGTTCTACGAGTTCATGCGCGCCCAGGGGCAGCTCGCGGTGGCGCAGCAGGCGCTCGAGGCCGCGCGGCAGCACCGGATCGACCTCGCTCATCTCGTCGAGGCGGGCACCGTGGCGCGGGTCGAGCTGCTCCGGGTCGACGCGCAGGTCGCCGAGACCGAGCGCGTCGTGCTCTCCGCGCGGGAGGGCCACGGGCTCGCGGAGGCGCAGCTCCGGCAGAGGATGCACGCGGGCGAGGCGGAGCCCCTCACCCTGGGCGAGTCCCTCGACGGCGAGCTCCGGGTTCCAGGCAGCGCGCGCGAGCTGATCGAGCGGGCCATCAGCGCGCGGCCCGAGCTGCTGAGCCTCGACCGGCAGACCCGGGCGCTCTCGGCCAACGTGGCGGCGACGCGAGCGGGGATGTACCCGAGCGTGTCGGGGAGCTTCAGCGTCGACTACTCCAACCCCAACCAGCGATACGTCCCCCAGGCGGAGGAGTTCAATGCCACCTGGAGCGCGATGATCCAGGCGCAGTGGTCGCCCACCGGCGCCTTCGCCGCGAGCGCCGCTTCCAGCCGTCTGAGCGCCCAGCGAGCGGCCCTGGTGGCGCAGCTCGCGCAGCTCCGCGAGGGCACCGAGATCGAGGTGCGCAGCGTGTGGATCTCCGCCCAGACCGCCAACGCCGCGATCGAGTCGGCGCGTCGCCAGGTCGTCTCCGCGGAGGAGAGCTACCGGGTGCGCCGCGAGCGCTTCCTGGCCGGGAGCGCGGTGTCCAGCGACCTCACCGACGCCGAGCTCGACCTGCTGCGCGCTCGCCTCGCGCTGGTCAACGCCAACGTCGACCTCCGCGAGTCGCTCGCCCGCCTGCGCCGCGCCGTCGGAGAGCGCGAGCCGGAGTGACCAGTCGCCGCCCTTTGTTCTCGTCCACTCTGATCGCCACTGAGGTCATCGCAATGACGAAGTCCCAAGCCACCATGGTCCTGGCCCTCGCGCTCACGCTCCCGACGATGGCCTCGGCGCTCCCGCCGCCCGGGTCCCCGATGCCCGCGTTCAGCGTCGACGACATCGCAGGAAACCACCACACCGAGCGCGACCTCCGCGGCCAGTGGACCGTCGCGATGATCCTTACCGACAAGGACGTGGCGGACGACATCACTGCGTGGTCCCGACGCCTCGAGGCCGTCGTGACGAGCCCGGCGCGGCTCTATCGCTTCGGCGCGCTCAACCTCTTCTCCCTGCTCCCGACGGCGCCGATGATCAGTCGCGCCCGCGAATCGACCCCGAGGCACCGATGGAACACCGTCTGGTTCTCGCGCGACGGCAGCTTCGCCAGCGCGCTCGGGTTGCCCGAGGAGGAGATGCCCTGGGTGGTGGTGATCAACCCCGAAGGGAGGGTGGCGCTGACGCTACACGAGCGCGTGAGCGAGCAGGGCGTGCAGCGCATCCTCGCGGCGCTGCCTGCACCGCGCCAGGCTGAGCCTCCTGTGGCCCCATAGGCGCCAGTCGGCGTGGTGGATCGCGAGGCGCGCTCACTCCGAGTCGACGTGTCGCAGCAGGCGCTCCGGGGTCACGATGAGGGTGCGGTCGCGCCAGGGTGGGCGCGTCGCCATGGCGAGCACCCGCTTGTCGCGCGTGAGCAGCAGGTGCGCCCCGGCCTCCCAGGCCAGCGCGAGAAACTTCTGGTCGTCGCGGTCACGGCACTGCGGCAGCGAGGCGTCGGTCGTCGCGGCGTCCGGCTCGGCGAAGGGCACGGTTCGAGCGCGGTAGTCGGCGAGGAGTTCATCCTGTCGGTCTGCGTCGATCGCGAGCTCGGGGAGGCGCAGCACCAGGGCCAGCTCGTCGAGGGTCGCCGAACGGGTGAGCAGCGCGGCGCGGCGGCCCTCCAGCCAGCCCAGGAGGCCCACGAGGCGCGGGTGCCGGTAGTGCCAGAGAGACAGCACCGCGTTGGTGTCGAGCACGACGCGCAGCGGAACATCGCGGGGCAGCGGCAGCGGTGCGGGCTTCATGGAGGGTGCGGCATCGCACGACGACTGGCAGCGTGCCAGGTCGCACCCGCTCCCTCACGGTTGCTGTCTGGCTCTGGTCGCCGACAGCCTCGCGCCCGAGCTCTACACGTTCAGCGCCCGACCGCTGAGCGTTGGAGGGCTACACGTGTAGAGCTGGAGGGCTACACGTGTAGAGCCAGGGCGCCGCCCTGCGTGTAGAGCTCACCGCTGCGGCAGCGTCACCAGGTCGCAGCGCACGTGCACCGCGTCCACGCCGCCGCCCATCTCGTCGACGTTGGCCATCACCGCCACGACGCCGTCCTCCGCGGGCAGCAGCACCGGTGGCGCGATCACCCTCGCCCTCAGCGGAACCACATCCCTCCTCGGAAACGGCGTCCCCGCCCCGTCGAAGTACACCAGGTAGGCGTGTAGCCCGCCCGCCACCGTGTCGCCGTTCATCGCCAGGTCGTAGAGCACGCCCTCTCCCCCGGTGATCATCGTGTGCCCGAGCGGCGCGCCGTCCAGCTCACGGGTGGTCCATAGCCGCGGCGTCTCCACCTGAAGCCGAGCCCGCGCCACCGGCAGCGTCGAGACCGCCAGCCCCCGGCCCTCGGCCCACTGCGACAGCACCAGCGAGCTCCCCCGCATCGACGCCGCCGTCGGGTACGGACCCAGCCCCAGCCTCGCGGGATCGCCCGATGGCTCCAGCGTGTCGGTGAGCCGCACCAGCACCTGCTCCCTCGCCTGCTCGCCGGTCACCGTCGCGCCTCGCACCGGCCGCTCCAGCAGCGCCGCCGCGTCGGCCTCCGCGGGCAGCGGCAGGAGCTGCATCGATCCGCCGACGTGCTGCTGCCACAGCACCGGATCGCCCACCCGCTCTCCCTGCCCGTCGAAGCTGAGCGCGACGACCTCGCCGTCCTCGGTGCCGCCGAGCGCGATGGCGCCCGCGTGGCCGTTGACGGTGCGCGCGGTGGCCGTCAGCCACACGAAGCCGTGCGTCCCCGCGGAGGTGGCAGGCGGCGCCTGGGCGACCCTTCGCATCGGGGCCACGGGGCCCTCCGGCGCGACCAGCGTGGCGTAGAGATCCCCCGCGACGTGGGCGATCACCAGCACGCCCCCCTCCACGGTCACCCCCACCGGAACCCCCGGCGGAAAGGTCTCCCCCTCCCTCCGCGACGGGGTCGGGTCCTCCACGAAGAGGGCCTCGCCCACCAGCCCGAGACTACGGTTGACCCTGGCGAATACCATCCCGGGTAAAGCATCCGGCGGCGTGGCGGCGCCCCGAAGCTCGAGCTCCGTGATCGACCGCCGCAGCCCTCTTCGCTCACCCACCCTCAGGGTGCGCTCCGGGTCTCTCACGGCGATCACGAAGGCCGCTCCCTCGCGAGAGGGCCGGGCGAAGGGCGCGGCCACGATGCGGTCGCTCCCGTTGGCCAGCAGGAAGGGGGCGCTCAGCACCCGCCTCGCCTCGGTGGTGACGCACACGCGCTCCCTCGACTGGGCTCCCGCCGTCGCGGCGCTGAGCAGGGCGAGGCATCCGGCTACGAGGCTACGTCGCGCGATCATCGGGCGGCTCCGGGGAGGTTGCAGGTGAGGTCGATCCATCGCCAGGTGACGCCTCGCTCGGCGCTGCGGGGGTAGAGCGCGACGAGGTGCGACTCGTCGGCGTCGAGGCTGACGCCCCCGGCGATGGCGCTGGCGTCGTCGGGCAGGCGGAAGTGGGCGCCCGCGAGGCTGCCGCGGTCGAGCGCGGCGAAGGTGAGCGAGGCGGCGGGCTGACCCTCCGGGGCGATCCCCGTGGCGAGGGCGAGCCAGTGGCGCGCCCCGGCGTGGGCGCTGGCGAGGATCTCTCCCCCCGAAGGGTGTACCGCCAGCAGGCTGCGCGGGTTGCGGAGGGAGTCGCGGTCGAGGTCGGCGATGCGAAGCGTGGTGCCGACGCGGGAGAGCACCGCGAGGGCGCGGCCGGGGAGGTGCTGCCAGAGGGCCGTCCCCACGACGTGGCCCAGCGGGTCGGCGAAGGGGTCGTCGTCGCGCGGAGGCGCGGCGGAGAGAAAGCGCGCGGCGAGGGTGAGCGAGACGTCCTCGCCGAGGGTGTCGGGGCGGGCGAGGAGCAGCGCCGTGCGGTCGACGTCTCGCGCGGCGTCGAGCAGGGTGTCGCCGTCGCGCAGGGTCGAGAGCACGACCGGGGGGCGACCGGCGGCGACGCGGGCCAGCACGGGCGACCCCTCGTTGGTCTTCGCGACCACGTAGACCTCGCCGGTCTCTGGGACGACGGCCGCGGCGCTGGGGTCGCGAAGCGTGGGGAAGAGCGCGTGGGTGACCGTGGCGCCACGGACGGTGACGAGGTCGAGGCGCTCCACCGACTGGAGGGGGTAGGAGATCACCGCGAGCGCGGCGCCACCGGGGACGCGGGAGGCCGCGAGGATGTCGCTAGCGGAGGAGCGCCCGACGAGCAGCGGGGTGAGCCTCCGCTGGGCGTTGAGGGTCGAGACCACGAGGCGGCCGGGGGCGTCGGCGGCGCCTCGCACGATGGCGAGCAGCGTGGCGCCGGAGGGGGTGACGACGACCGCGGAGGCGGTGTGGCGCAGGGCGCTGGCGTTGGTGTTGGCGTCGACGTGGGCGACGAAATCGCCAGAACCGCGGGCGGTGCAGGCCATGTCCGCGGCGGTGGACTGCGGCCGGGCGAGGGTGACCCTCGGGGCCTCCGGGGCGATGGGCTCCTGCACGAAGGTGCCTGGCGGGAGGTCGAGCGGATCGACGTTCTCGGTGGCGTGGCAGCGGACCCGGGTGAGGATGAGCTGCGGGGTGCCGTCGTCGACGTCCCTGCCGTCGACGGCGAGGAGGGCGTCGTCGGCGCCGGGCGTGGTGGCGACAGAGAACTCCGCGGTGCGGGAGAGGAAGCCCGTGAGAATGGGCGCCCGCCCCAGGTAGCGGCCGGTGTCGTCGAGGAGGGAGAGGTTGACGGTGGCGCCTGCGTCGTCGGCCAGGGTGGAGAGGGAGATGGCCGCGATGCGGTGCTGCCCGATGGGGGCGAGGGAGACGTGGAGGTCCGAGGCGCCGCGGTAGGTGGCGAGGGTGAGCGGGGCCTCGGCGACGGTGTCGTCGGAGGAGAGCACGGCGGCGCGGGCGGCGGTGTCGCGGCGGGCGACCCGGGCTCTCCAGGCGACCAGGGTGCGGTCGTCGCCCAGGGGCAGCACCGAGGCGTGGTCGAGGTCGCGGGCGACGAGGGTGGGGCGGTCGTCGTCGAGGCGCACCAGGGCGCGCTCGTCGGCGGAGCTGGCGTGGTCGCGGGCGACGGTGGCCCACACGGAGATTCCTCGTGCGGTGACGGCGACGCGAGGCGCCTCGCCGGTGAAGGCGCCTCCCTCGGGAGCGGGCGCGGAGTGAAGGCTGCCGTCGGGGTCGATGCGGTCGACGAAGGCGGCCCATGCGGTGGCGTCGGAGCGGCCGTCGCCGGGAGAGCGGGCGCTGGAGCGGGCGACGGCGACGACGGGGCGGTCGTCACGGAGCGCGAGCGCAGGCGCGCCGAGCACTCCGGTGGGGGCGAGGAGGCGGGCGGCGGGGCCGGGGGTCCCATCGGGGCCGAGCGCCCGGAGGGCGACGCGGTGCTGGCCGGGCGGGCCCTGGCGCCACGCGAGGAGGTAGCCGTCGCGGGTGGCGACCAGGGCAGGGAGCGAGGGCGAGGGGCCTGCGTCGTCGAGGTCGATGGGGCTGTGGGCGACGCCGTCGGTGACGCTGCTGCCCTCGCGGTCGAGGGGGAGCAGGCGCAGCGTGGGGTGTCCGTCGCGGTGGGGGTCGACCACGAAGGCCACGAGCCCGCCGTCGGCGCGTCGGGCGAGGGCGGGCGACGCAGGGAGGCCGGGGGTGAGCGAGGCGACCGCGAGGGGATCACCGGCTTCGCAGCGGGGCATCGCGGGGGCGGCGAGCGCCCTGACGACGGTGGAGGTGTCCGCGGGGGGAGGGGCCTCGGGCATGGCGACCGTGGCGGGGGGCACCGGCCGGGGGACGCTGCGGCACGCGGCGAGGACGAGCGAGAGGACGATCGGGTGGGGGCGTCGCACGGGGGTGTTGTGAGCGACACCGGGGGAGGGGGGGAAGTTCCCGGCAGCGGAGGGTCCATGGGGCGCGCGGCAGCGCTCCTGGTCGAAGCAGACAGAACGACGTCGCGCGACGGCATGCAGGCGCTTCGTCCCGCCCTTCAGGGCTGCCGGGCGTTGACGCCGCCCCGGTCTGACCGCATCGATCGGCCGCGCTCACCCCCGGGCCGCGGAAAGGGATGTCCATGCGATACAACCAGTTGGGAAGGACCGGCCTCTACGTCTCCGAGCTCTGCCTCGGCACCATGACCTTCGGGGGCAAGGGCTTCTGGGAGGCCATCGGGAAGCTCGGCGCGTCGGAGGTCGACGCGCTCGTCGGCACCTCGCTCGACGCGGGCGTGAACTTCGTCGACACCGCCGACGTGTACTCCGAGGGCGAGTCCGAGACGCTCCTCGGCGGCGCGCTGCGGGCGCTCGGCCGGCCGCGCGAGCAGGTCGTCGTCGCGACCAAGGTCCGCGGGCGCGTCGGGCCCGGCGTCAACCAGGTGGGCCTCTCGCGGGCGCACATCCTCGCGAGCATCGACGGCAGCCTGCGCCGACTCGGCCTCGACCACGTCGACCTCTACCAGACCCACGGCTTCGACCCGGCGACGCCCGTCGAGGAGACGGTGCGCGCCCTCGACGACGTCGTGCGCTCGGGCAAGGCGCGCTACGTCGGGTTCAGCAACCTGCCCGCGTGGGTCGCCGCCAAGGCGATCACCTTCGCCGAGCAGAACGGCCTCGCCCGCTTCCAGAGCGCGCAGGTGTACTACTCCCTCGTCGGCCGCGACATCGAGCGCGAGATCGCGCCGCTCTGCCGCTCCGAGGGCGTCGCCATCCTCCCGTGGAGCCCCCTCGCGGGCGGGCTCCTCTCGGGCAAGTTCGACCCCGACCGCAAGGGCCCGGCCGACGCCCGACGCGCGAACTTCGACTTCCCCCCGGTGAGCCAGGAGCGCCTCCCGCGCGTGCTCGCGGCGCTGCGCAAGGTGTCCGACGCGACGGGCGTGTCGGTCGCCCGCGTCGCGCTGGCGTGGCAGCTCACGCGCCCCTTCGTCACGAGCGTGATCATCGGCGCCAAGAACCGCGACCAGCTCGCCGACAACCTCGCCGCCGTCGACGTGACCCTCGCCGACGAGCACGTGAAGGCCCTCGACGAGGCGAGCGCGCTCCCCAGCGAGTACCCCGGCTGGATGGTCGAGTCGCAGAACCGCGAGCCCCGCGGCGTGCTGGCGGGAAAGACACGCTGAGCCGCGCAGTAGGTGAGCTCCATGCAACATCCCTGACGCTCTCCTGACAGATCGCTCCGCCGTCGCGTCCCCCACCTCGCGGCGCCGCGACGGCCCTCGCGGTGGATCAGTCGTCCAACGCGGCGCCCTGCCAGGCAGCGGGGCGACGCGCGAGCAGCCTTCCATCGCGCGCGGTGTTGACTCCGTGGGACGCTCACGACACGCAGAGCAGACGACGGATGAACGAGACGAGAGACGAAGCCTCCATGGATCGAGCCGCTGCCCCGCTGCGCGTCGCCATCGTCGGCCCCGGGGCGATCGGCGCCGCGATCGCTGCCGCCCTCCTGAAGGCCGACCGCGCGCGGGTCACGCTCTGCTCCCGCACGCCCTTCGACGAGCTCGTGGTCGAGGACGGGCCGCGCACCTTCCGCGGGCGACCCCTCGTGGTGACGGAGCCCACCGAGGTCGGCGACGTCGATTGGGTGCTGCTCGCGACCAAGGCCCATCAGACCGAGGGAGCCGCGCCCTGGCTGCGCGCGCTGCTCGGGCGGGGTGCTCGCGTCGCGGTCGCGCAGAACGGCGTCGAGCACGAGGCACGCGTCCGACCCCTCGTGGGCGACGCGGAGGTGGTTCCGGTGGTGGTGCAGTGCCCGGCGGAGCGCCTCGCCCCAGGCCGGGTGCGACGCGACGGACCGCTGGCTCTCACGGTGCCCGACGGCGCCTCGGGTCGAGGCTTCCGCGCGCTCTTCGAGGACGCCGACGCGCGGGTCGAGTGCGCCGCGGACTTCACGACGGTCGCGTGGTCGAAGCTCTGCCTCAACGTGACCGCCGCGGTCGCCGCGCTGACCGGGTCGTCCATGGGCGTCGTGCGTCGACCCGACCTCGCGGCCTTGGCGCGTGGGCTCGTCGACGAGGCGGTGCGCGCCGGGCGCGCGGAGGGTGCCCGTCTCGACGACGGACTCGCGGTCGCCATCGTCGACGCCATCGTGGCCGGTCGCCCCGACGCGCGGCCCTCGCTGGTGCGCGACGCCGTCGCCCGTCGCCCGCTGGAGTACGACGCCCGCAACGGCGCGGTCGTTCGCGCGGGGGCGCGGCACGGCATCGCGACTCCGCTCAACGGTGCGGTCACCGCGCTGCTCGCGGCGCTCAGCGACGGCTTCGAGCGCGGCTGAACATCGCCGCAACGCTCCGGTCGGCAGCGGACGGTCCGACGCGTAGCATGCGGCTCATGCGCCGCTTCCTGTTCCTCGCTGTTGCGCTCGGGTGCCAGCCCGCACCGACCGTCCCGTCGACCCTCCCGACGGACTCCTCCGTCACGCCAGTCGATGCGCCCGACGCGCCCCCGGTCGACACCGCGGCTCCACCCACGCCGCTGCGCGTGTTGTTCATTGGCAACAGCTACACCTACGTCAACGACCTCCCCGCGCTGGTCGTGCGCCTCGCCGCAGAGGGAGCGCGGGAGGGGATCGGTCCGACGATCACGGTCGACAGCGTGACGGTCGGCGGCGCCACGCTGCGCGACCACTGGACGCAGGACAACGCGCCGGCGCGGGTGAGAGCGGGCGGCTGGAGCGCGGTGGTGCTCCAGGGGCAGAGCGTCGAGCCGGCGCTCAACGCCGCGTCGTTTCGCGCGTACGCGGTGCGCTTCGGGGAGCTCGCGGTGAGCGTGCGGGCGCGTCCGGTGTTCTACGCGACGTGGCCGCGCCGGGCGGGCGACGTGGTGTACGCCCAGTCGTGGAGCGGCGGCTCGCCCGAGGCCTTCAACGCGCGGCTGGACGAGGGCTACTCGTCCGCGGCGACGGCGGTCGGCGGCGTCAGCGCGCAGGTTGGGAGCGCGTGGATGGCGGCCCTCCGCGCGCATCCGACCGTCAATCTCTACGACCCCGACGGCAGCCACCCGTCACCCGCTGGGACGTGGCTCGCAGGCTGCGTGATCTACCGCGCGCTCACCGGACTCGACGCGCCCGCGGACCTCGACGGTGCCCTCGCGGGAGTGAGCGCGGACGACGCGCGCGCCCTGCGCGAGACGGCCCGGTCGCTGTAGAGCGTCGGCTGGTCCGACGGAACGACAACGCGCTCCCCCCGCTCAGCCCCTGAGCTCGGCCAGCACCTTCGCCGCGTGCCCGGCGGCCTTCACGCTGGGGTAGGCCTTCACCACGGTGCCGTTGCCGTCGATGACGAAGGTGCTCCTCAGCACGCCCTCCACCTTCTTGCCGTACATGGTCTTCTCCCCGTAAGCGCCGTAGGCCTTGTGCACTGTCAGCTCGGGGTCGCTCAGCAGGGCCACCTTGAGCCCGTACTTGTCCCTGAATTTACAGTGGCTCTTCACGGTGTCCCTCGACACGCCCAGCACGGTCGCTCCGGCCCTGGCGAACTCGTCGGCCAGGGCCGTGAACTCGTTGGCCTCGGTGGTGCAGCCCGGGGTGTCGTCCTTCGGATAGAAGTAGAGCACCAGGGTGCGTCCCTTGAAGTCGTCGAGGGAGACGTCGCTCCCCGAGTCGGACGGCGCCTTGAACGTGGGCGCCGCGTCGCCTGCCTTCACCATGTCGATGTCCCCTCTTTAGCTGACTAACGAACGCTGATCTGCCCGCCGGCCCGGAGCTGGGTCTCGAGCCGCACGGCCCCCTTGGCGGTCTTGCTCGCGAGCTGCGCCGTGATCTGGAACTTCAGCACCAGCACCTCGTCGTCGCGCACGTGCTGCACGATGACGTTCTTCAGCCTGGGCTCGTACTGGAGGATCGTCGCCCGGATCGACCGCTGCAGCGTCTGGATCGCCTCGGGGAAGGTGTGCATGAGGTCGGTGAAGTCGACCACGCCGAAGTCCATCGCGGCGGGGCACTCTCCCTGCCGGGTGTTGAGCAGCCCCCGCAGGTGCTCGATGATCGACTCGACGTCGTTCTCCGTGCGGGTGCGGGTGATGTCCTTCGCAGAGATCCGTGAGAGCAGTCCGCGTCCAGCCATTGGGTATGGGCGGGACTATACGCCCTCCCCTCTTCTCCGGGCGCACTCTCCGGCGCCGCGGGGCAGAGCTCTCCCGATGCCGAAGGGGCGGTTCTGGAGAAGTATTGCTTCGCCGAACGGCACCGTGCGATTCTCCGCCCGAATCCGTGGCGGTGCGGACTTCTGGTGCCGCGCCATCGCCGCTGGGGAAGGTCGATCAACGTGCGTAGAACGGGTAGCAAACAGGGTCTCCGAGGACTGCTCGCCTGCCTCGCGCTCGCGCCCATGGTGGCGACGTGCAGCAGCACCCCGCGGCTCCCCACACAGCCGGCCACCTGCAACCTCCCGCAGAACATCGGGCTGGTGCTTCGCGGCTCCGAGCGGCTCAACCCCAACGACGACGGGCGCTCGCTCCCGGTGGTCGTCCGCATCTATCAGCTCAAGTCCGGCGCGCGCATGGAAGAGGCCGAGTTCGAGGGCGTCTGGCGGCATGACCGCGAGGTGCTCGGCGACGACATCCTCAAGATGGACGAGATGTATCTCTATCCAAACCAGCGCATGGCTCGCACGTTTCGCCGCGACCCCGCGGCCACGCACGTCGTCGCCGTCGCCATCTTCCGCCACCCCGCGGGCCAGGCCTGGCGCACCATCTACGAGCTCCCGCCCCCTCCCGGCGACGAGCGCTGCGCCGCGCAGTCCGCCGACCCCTCGGCCAGCCCGCCGCCGGTGCGCGACGCCCGCTACGTCTTCTACCTCGAAGACTATTACATCGAGCCCGGCACCGACGAGCCGCCCGGCGACGCGGGCATCCGCGACAGCCGCGGCCGGCTGCGCCTGCCCAGCACCCTGCCGGGGCGCCCTTCGGTCCCGTCGGTGAGCAGCCCCCCGACGCTGCCCAACGTGCCCAACCTCCCTGGCGCGCCGACGCTCCCCAGCGCCCCCGCGGCGCCCACCGCCCCGACGCTCCCCAGCGCCCCGTCGCTCCCCAGCGCCCCGACGGTCACCCCGCCTTCCATCTCGATGACCTCGCCCATCGCGGTGCGCGAGGTCCGCGCATGAGGGTTCCGCAGCGCGTCATCTGGTCGGAGGGGATGTTCATGTCCCCTCAGCACCTTCAGCAGCTCGACCGCTACCACGAGGGCCTGCTCGAGGCGCGGCTCTCCGCGCTCAGCGCCTACGACTGGGGCGTCGTGTCTCTGGAGATCGACGAGCGGGCGCTCGTGGCCGGCCAGGTGCGCGTGCAGCGCTTCGAGGGCGTGCTCCCCGACGGCCTGCCCATCGCCTTCGACGGGGCGCACCCCGAGGCGCCCGCCGTGCGGCCCATCGAAGGCTACTTCGCCCCGACGCAGCGCGTGCTGGAGGTCTTCCTCGCGGTGCCCGCCGAGCGAGACGGATCGCCCGTGGTGGCCCCGAGCACCGTGCCCACCCAGGGGATGCGCTTCTTCACCGCGCAGCGCGCAGTGGTCGACGCCGCGGGCGGCGCGCAGGACGTCGCCGTGGCCTTCGCGCAGCGCCACGTGACGGTGCTCTTCGGCACCGAGAGCCGCGACGACTTCGAGGCCATGAAGATCGCGGAGATCGTCCGCGACGGCGCCGGGCAGCTCGCGGTGCGCGCGGAGTTCATCCCCTCCATCCGCCGCATCGGGGCCTCGTCGTGGCTGATGGGCAGCCTGCGGCGGCTGCTCGCCCTCATGGCCGCCAAGCAGAACTCCCTCTCCGAGCAGCGCCGCCAGCGCGACGCGGCGACGGTGGAGTTCACCGCGGCGGACATCACCCGCTTCCTCCTGCTCAACGCCATCAACTCGTACCTCCCGGTGGTCAACCACCTGTGCGAGCGCGGCGACACGCCCCCGGAGGACGCGTACCTCTTCCTCTGCCAGCTCGCCGGGGCGCTCTCGACCTTCGCCTCGGACGCGAAGTTCTCCCCGACCACGCTGCCGAAGTTCCTCTACACGGAGCTTCAGACGACCTTCGCCGAGCTCATCGAGCGCATCACCGTGCTGCTCAACCTCACGGTGCGGGAGCAGTACATCGTGGTGCCGCTCCAGAGCCGCGAGGACGGGCTGCACTTCGGCAAGCTCGACGACGAGCGCCTCGTGCGCGGCGCGCAGTACATCCTCTCGGTGCGCTCGCAGCAGCCCGAGCAGACGGCGGCCGAGCAGATCCCGCAGCTCTCCAAGATCGCCGCATGGAGCGACGTCACCTCCATCGTCCAGAGCGCCCTCCCGGGCGTGGCGCTGCAGGTGACCTACCGCCCGCCGCCGGAGATCCCGCCACGCGCCGGGGTGCTGTATTTCATGCTGAACCAGAGCGGTCAGTTCTGGCGCAACGTCTCGGGCGAGCAGACCATCTCGATCTACCTGCCCCCGCCGTACGACCCCGCGAACATCAAGCTCGAGCTGCTCGCGATCCCCAAGCCCGCGGCCGCCCAATAACGCCTTCCGCCACCGGAGTACCCCACCGGCATGGACCGAATCGACGATCTCACCGCGGATGTCTTCAACTTCCTGATCCAGCTACGGCGGCTGGACGCCAACGCCCAGCCCCCGCCGGAGACCGTGCTCCAGCGGCTGCGCACGCTCATCGACACGATGGGCAAGCGGGCCGCCGACCTCGGGTTCTCCCGCGAGGACGTGCTGGAGATCACCTACGCCATCGTGGCGCTCGCCGACGAGGCGGCGATCTACGCGGGCGGCAACCTCAGACAGTTCTGGATGCAGCGCCCGCTGCAGCTCCAGTACTTCAACGAGAACGTCGCGGGAGAGAACTTCTTCGCGCGCGTCATGGCCCTGCGGCAGGACGCGCGGCGCATCGACGTCGTGCGGGTCTACTACACCTGCCTCGTGCTCGGCTTCCAGGGGAAGTACCGGGTGCGCGGCGGCGAGGCCGAGCTCGCGGCCATCATGGACCAGCTCGCGGGTGACCTCTCCCGCGCCGGCCTCCTGGGCCCGGAGCTCCTCTCCGTACACGGCGACCGCCCGGCCGGCGAGGTGCGCACCCGCTCCCGCGCCGACCTCCCGGTGGTGGGCCTCGCGGCCGCCGCGGTGGTCATCTCCCTGGTGCTCTACGTCGGCCTGCGCATCTCGCTCAGCGGCGAGGTGAGCACCGTCCTCAACCGCATCGCCCAGTTCGTTCACTGAGAGAGGGCGACCCACGTGTTCAAGTACATCTTCGCGTTCCTGGTCGTCGCGATCGCCTGGGCGGCGGCGCTGGTCCTCAAGGACAAGCTCCCGCACGGCTTCGACATCGCCATCGCCGTCACCGTGCTCACGGTGCTCGCGCTGGTGGGGCTGGTGCTCTACCGCAAGTACCGCGCGCGCAAGGCCGCCCGGGAGATCGAGAAGGCCCTCAACGCCCAGGCTGACGAGCACGCCCGCACGGTGCGCCCCGAGCAGCAGGCGGAGGTGCGAGCGATGCAGGCGGAGGTCACCCGCGCCATCGCATCGCTCAAGTCGTCGAAGCTCGGCAAGAGCGGCGCCGAGGCCCTCTACGCGCTGCCCTGGTACGTCATCATCGGCCCGCCCGGGTCGGGCAAGACCACCGCGCTCCGCAACTCGGGGCTCCAGTTTCCCTACGCCTCGCAGAGCGGCGGCGGGGTGAAGGGCGTCGGCGGGACGCGCAACTGCGAGTGGTGGCTCACCAACGAGGCCGTGCTGCTCGACACCGCGGGGCGCTACATGACCGCGGACGACGACCGCGACGAGTGGCTCTCCTTCCTCGACATGCTCCGAAAGAACCGCCCCGAGAAGCCGCTCAACGGCGTCATCGTGGCGGTGAGCGTGGCCGACCTGCTGGGCGCCCGCGAGCACGAGATCGAGAACATCGCCAAGCGCGTGCGGGAGCGCATCGACGAGGTGATGGGCCAGCTCCAGATGACCATGCCGATCTACCTGCTGTTCACCAAGTGCGACCTCGTCGCCGGGTTCAGCGAGTTCTTCGGCGACCTGCGCAAGAACGAGCGCGGCCAGATCTGGGGCTTCACCTGGCCCCTCGGCCAGCAGCTCGCCTCGCCCGGCGGCGCCTTCGGCGAGCGCTTCGACGAGCTCGTGAAGGTCATCGACCAGCGGAAGTTTCGCCGCCTCGCGGGCGAGCAGAAGCTGGAGGTGCGCGAGCAGGTGTTCCAGTTTCCGCAGCAGTTCGCGGGCGTGAAGCAGAACCTCGCGGACTTCGTCGAGAACCTCTTCTCGACCAACGTCTACCAGGGCGCGCCCAACTTCCGCGGCGTGTACTTCACCTCCGGGACGCAGGAGGGCCGGCCCATCGACCGGCTCACCCAGAAGCTCCGCGACACCCTCGGCCTGCCGCAGACCGCGGCCCCCACGCAGGTGGTCACCGAGGCCAAGAGCTTCTTCCTCCGCGACGTGTTCGCCCGGGTGGTCTTCCCCGACGCCGACGTCGCCTCGCGCAGCCCCGAGGAGATCCGCCGACAGCGGCGGCAGCGCTACCTGCTCGCCGCGGGCGCCTTCGCCACGGCGCTGGTGATCCTCACCATCCCCGCCATCGCGTACGTCTACAACCGCGACTTCGTCCGCGAGGCCGGGGTCGAGGTCGAGCGCATCGCCGCCAACGCGGGTCAGGCCAACGCCGCGCCGCTCACCCTCGCGGAGCTCGAGCCCGTGCGCACCCGCGTCGAGCAGCTCCGCAAGTGGGAGACCGGCACCGAGATGGTGCCGCTCTACATGCGCTTCGGGATGTACAAGGGCACGGAGATCTACCCCCGCATCTCGCAGCTCTACTCCACGGCGCTGCGCCGCCGGGTCATCGAGCCCCTCGCGGCGCGCGACCTCCGGGGCATGCGCGACTTCGCCGCGAGCCACCCGGGCGGCACCGTCCCGACGCAGCCCGAGCGCACCGCCCAGTACGAGGTGCTGAAGACGCACATCCTGCTGAGCCCTGCGACGCCGCGCGCCGCAGGCGAGCCCGCGACCGCCACGCAGAAGCCCTTCCTCACCCGCGCGCTGGTCTCCGCCTGGGGGCGCGGCGCCAACCCCTCGCCGGCCGACCTGGCGGCGATGAACGCCAACGTCGCGGCCTACATCGACCAGCTCGCCGACCGCCCGCAGGAGCTCGCGCTCCCTCGCGACGCCAACGCGGTGCGCTCGGTGCGCGAGGTGCTCAACCGCACCTCGAGCGTCGACCTCGCCCTCGAGGGAATCATCCACGCCGTCGAGCCCATGGGCTTCGACGTGACGCTGGCGAGGGCCATCGGCCGCTCGCCGGAGCACATCTTCCAGGTGGGCCCGATGGAGGGCCGCACGGTGCGCGGCGCCTTCACCCGCCGCGGCTGGGAGGAGTACGTTCGAGAGCGCCTCAACGCCGCGCCGGAGGAGATCGTCGGCGAGGCCTGGGTGCTCGGGCAGAACCCCAACATCGCCCGCGCCGAGCGCCTCGCGGACGCCCTCGCGGACGTGCGATCGCAGTACTTCCAGCAGTACATCGCCGAGTGGCGAAACTTCCTCGCCAGCCTCCGGGTGCGAGAGCCCAACGACCCCAACATGGCCCTGCAGATGCTGCAGTGGTTCACCCAGGGCGGCGCGCCGGCCTACGAGTTCCTGATGCGCACGGTGGCCACCAACACCCGGCTGCTCGACCCCGACGCCGTGGCCGCCAACGCCGCGGGCACCAGCCTCCTCGGGGCCGCCGCTCAGGCCGCCAGCTCGCGGCTCCAGTCGCAGGGCCGCACCGGCATGGCCGCGGCTGGCGCCACCCAGGCCGCGCTCCAGGCCCGCCAGGGTCAGTCCGGCGCCGTCCCCGACACGCGCCGCCGCCGCGAGGACGTCGAGAACGACGCGCTGCTCCACGGCATCGTGGACTTCGGCGTGCCCCCGACGCCGCCGCCCCCGCCGGTGGGCTCGACCACGCCTCCGCCCCCGCCCGCGCCTCCGGGGCCGACCCCGCTGCGCGAGTACCAGGAGCAGCTCGCCTTCGTGCGCGACGCCTTGCAGACCCACGTGGACAACCCCGTGGCCCCGACGGCGCCGCTGCTCACGGCGCTGCAGACCGCGCAGACCCGCGTCGAGGCGCTCATCAACGGCGCCGCCGTCGACGCCCGGCCCGTGCTTCGCAACCTGCTCCCGCCGCCCATCGAGTTCACCGTGCGCCGCGCCACCGGCGCGCTCGCCGGGGCGGGCTCGGACCGCTGGTGCAGCGCGGTGGTGGTGCCCTACGCCCGCACGCTCCACAACCGCTACCCCTTCTCGGCCAGCGGCCAGGACGCGGCCCTCAGCGACGTCGCGGATTTCTACCGTCCCACGCGAGGCGCGGTGTGGGCGTTCTATACCGAGGCGCTCACCGGCGACATCGCTCGGCAGGGCGATCAGTACGAGTTCGTCACCCGCCTCGGCAGTGACATGTCCGACAACTGGCGCCCCGAGCTGCGGAGCTTCCTCAACCGCTCTCAGGACCTCTCGACGGTGCTCTTCCCCGCCGGCTCCGACGCCCCGAGGGTGGACTTCGAGGTGCGCCTCCGCGCGACGCCCTCCATCGCCGAGCTGACCTTCACCGTCGACGGCGAGACGCTCCAGTACCGCAACGGCCCGCCCGAGTGGCGGCAGTTCCACTGGCCCGGCGCCGGGACGCAGCGCGGCGCCAAGATCCGCGCCCGCGGCATCAACGGCACCGACGAGACCATCGAGCAGGAGGGCGAGTGGGGCCTCTTCCGCCTCTTCGAGGCGGGCGTCGTCCGCGGCGCCCCGGAGGCCCGCATCTTCTCGGTGGTCTGGCGCCTGCGCGACCAGGACATCGAGGTCGGCGTGGACATCCGCCCCGCCCGCAGCGAGAACCCCTTCTTCGGCGTGCCCCGCGCGGACAACGCCTCCACGGGCCGCTTCCTGCTGCCCTTCCGCGCCGAGGGCGTGACCGCCCCGCACCCCATCGCCCGGCGCGGCCGCTCGTGCAACCTCTCCGGCGTGCCGGGGATGCCCTCCGCCCCCGCGGACGATGACAGCTCCTCCCGCCGACGCCGTCGCCGCCACCGCAGCAGCGGCGGCTGATCCACCCAACGAGCGAAGCACCAACCCCAATGGGATCCGTCGCGGCCGAACGGGATGCGCTCGGGGTCTACGGGAAGATCCCCGCGCAGGGGGACTTCGTGCGCATCAACGCCTCCGACGACGCCGCCCAGGCGCTCGACCTCTGGGTGCAGGAGGCCCTTGAGACCCTCGGGCGCATGGGCGTCCCCTTCCCCACGGAGCCGCTCTACTTCCTTCACCACGGCGGGCACCCGTCGCTCCCGGCCACCATCGGGGCGATGGTCGCCAGCCACGACCGCGTCGGGCGCGTGTACCCGATGACGGTGTTCGCCCGGGTCGACCCGGCGTGGCTCGCCACCCGCTGGTCCGGCGCCCCGCTGGGCTACGGGCTCTTCCTCCGCGACGCCACGCGCATCCTCCGCGACCTCGGCCGCGCCGACGCGCAGCTCCTCACTGCCTGGACCCGCAACCTCCGGCTGCCGTCCCCGCACGACCTCGCCCAGGTCGACGTGGTCTGCATGCACGCGCTCCAGACCTTCTCCGCCGCGCAGGTGCTCCCCCGCATGACCGGCGACCCGCAGGCCGCCACCTGCTGGTACGCTCTCAAGACCGCCGTCGACGCGTGCGACAGCGCGAGGGTGCGCCCGGGCCGTCCGCCCATCGTGCTCGACGGGACGCTCACCGGCGACCTCGACCTCTTCGCGTGGCTCGAGCTGCTGCGCCGCCGGCTCCAGGGCGCCTTCGTCCCGACGGTGCTCTGGACGGAGTCGGCCCCCGCCCGGATGCTCGTCTGCATGGGTGCGCCGTCGGGCTCGGTCTTACGCTACCTGGTAAACCCCGAAGACGCCGCGGCGCAGCACTGGCCGCTGTGGACCCGCCGCCCGGAGGCCGTGGCGCAGGCGCGGCAGTCGCTCTCGCCCGCGCACCAGGCGGCCATCGCCCAGTGGAACTCACCCCTGGAGGCTCTACTCTCGGCCCTCGGCTGGGCGTAGATCCTCCGCTCCAGCCGATCGCGAACCCCTCTCACTCACGGTGCTCATGGACGTCGAAGAACTCCGCTCCCGCGCGCAGCCCTGGACCGCACCCATCTCCGACGACGCCCCCGCGGGCGCCAACGCGAGCACCGACCCGCAGTACGCCGAGCTGCGCGACGAGGTGGCCAAGCGCGACTCGCCGTCGGGTGGTCAGATCCAGTGGCGCAAGGTCATCGACAACGCGACGGAGCTCCTCCAGAACCGCTCGAAGGACCTGCTGGTGGCGTCGTACATGGCCTTCGGGCTGTACACGTCTCGCGGCCTCGACGGGCTGGTCACCGGGCTCTCGGTGCTCTCGGTGCTCATCGAGGACTACTGGACCACGGCGTACCCCGAGCAGAAGCGCATGCGCGGCCGGGTCAACGCGGTCGAGTGGATCATCAAGAGCTGCGACATGGTGCTGCCCAACCTCGCGGTCACCGCCAAGGATCGCAAGACCCTGAACGACCTCGACTTCGTGGCGAAGCAGCTCGCGAAGGTGGCGAGGGAGAAGTTCGCCGACGCGTGCCCCGCGATGCGGCCGCTCACCGAAGGGGTGCAGCGGCTGATGATGAACCTCCCCCCGGAGGCTCCCCCCGAGCCTCCTCCTCCGCCGCCTCCGCCGCCTCCCTCGGCCGAGCCCGCCGCCCAGGCCGCTCCGCCTCCTCCTCCTCCGCCGCCTCCTCCGGTCGCGGCGCCTCCGCCTCCGCCTCCGGTCGCGGCCGCTCCGGTGGCGGTGTCGATGCCCTCGGTCGCGGTGTCGGCTCCGGCCGATGCGAGCGCCGTGGTGTCCTTCCTCTCGGAGCTCGGCGGCAACATCTTCGACGCGTCGAGCACGCTGCGAAACGCCGACACCAGCAACCCCCTCTCGTACCGCATGGCGCGGATGGGGGTGTACATGCACCTCGTCGATCCGCCGCCTTCGGAGGGGGGCAAGACGAAGGTCCCGGCGCCGGATGCCGCGCGGCGAGCCCAGCTCGCGAAGATCGCGGAGAACTCCAAGTGGGCCGCGCTGATCGAGGAGACCGAGTCGGCGCTGCAGCGATCTCGCTTCTGGCTCGACCTCCACCGCTACTCGGCGATGTCCCTCGCGGGCCTCGGCGACAACCACCAGAAGGCCCTCGCCGAGCTGCTGCGAGAGACCGCACTGCTGCTCAAGCGCATGCCCTCGCTGGTGGACCTCTCCTTCGCCGACGGCTCCCCCTTCGCGAGCCCCGAGACGAAGGCTTGGATCGACTCCGAGGTCATGGCCGCGATGGGCGGCGGCGGCGGCGGCGGCGGCGGTGGAATGCCGATGATGGCCGCCCCGTCGGGTGGTGGCGGCGGCCCGGCGAGGGTGGTCGTGGTGCAGGGCGGCGGCGGCGGTGACTCCGAGGACGCCGCGGTGATCAACGAGGCTCGCTCGCTGGCCTCGTCGGGCAAGCTGCCCGACGCGATCGCGATGCTCCAGGGGCGCATGGCCGGGGCCGGGTCGGCCTCGGCGCGCTACCGGGTGCGGCTGGGCATCGGGCAGGTGTGCATGGCGGCCGGGCAGGTGAGCCTGGCGCGCGCGGTGTTCGAGTCGACGGAGAAGGAGGTCGAGCGCTTCGGGCTGGAAGAGTGGGACCCGGCGCTGGCCGCGGCCTCCTCCGAGGGGCTCTACGCGTGCCTGAAGTTGCTGGCCAAGGGGGGCAAGGCGCTGCCCCCGGAGGCGGGGTTGCTATATGATCGCGTCTGCCGTCTCGATCCGACGGCGGCATTGCGCCTTGGGGCTTGAACGCGGCAGAGTCGCCCGCACGCATAGCGCCGTCGGGCGGCGTTGATCACACACGGAAGGAAGATCTGGCATGTCACGAGAAGGTTCAGTTGCTCCCAAGGAGCGGGTCAACATCGTCTACAAGCCGGCGACCGGCAACGCGCAGGAGGAGGTCGAGCTCCCCCTGAAGATCATGATGGTGGGTGACTACACCCTCCGCCCCGACGATCAGCCGGTGGAGAACCGCAAGCCGATCAACGTGGACAAGGACAACTTCAACCAGGTGCTGGGCGAGCAGAAGCTCGAGCTCAACCTGGGGGTCTCCGACAAGCTCTCCAACGAGCCCGGCGCGGAGATGGCCGTCAACCTGAAGTTCAAGAAGCTCTCGGACTTCACCCCCGAAGGGGTCGCCAACCAGGTGCCCGAGATGCGCAAGCTGCTCGAGCTGCGGTCGGCCCTCAACGCCCTCAAGGGTCCGCTGGGCAACGTGCCGGCGTTCCGCAAGAAGATCCAGGGGCTGCTGGGTGACGAGGAGGGCCGCGCCAAGCTCATGCAGGAGCTCGGTCTCGGCGACAAGGGCGGCACCTGATCTCGCACCCGGCACACCAAGAAAACCCATCAAGGAACTACAGCACCCATGAGTGACCTGAAGACCCAGTCCCAGGGCGGGACGCAGACGCTGGAGCAGGGCTCGCTCCTCGACGAGATCCTCAACGAGGGCAAGATCAAGCCGAGCGAGGAGGGCTACGACGTCGTCCGCCGCGGCGTGCAGCACTTCATCGCGGAGATGCTCGCCCCCGGGCGCGCCACCGAGCGCGTCGACAAGAACATCGTCGACGCCATGATCGCGGAGATCGACTCGCGGCTGTCCGCGCAGATCAACGCCATCATCCACCACCCGGAATTCCAGCGGCTGGAGAGCGCCTGGCGCTCGCTGAAGTTCCTCATCGACAAGGTGGACTTCCGCGAGAACATCAAAGTCGAGATGCTCAACTGCTCGAAGGAGGACCTCCTCAACGACTTCGAGGACTCCCCCGAGGTGCCGAAGAGCGGCCTCTACAAGCTGGTGTACTCCCGCGAGTACGGCACCTTCGGCGGCAAGCCCCTCGGGCTGATGGTCGGCAACTACGAGTTCGACGCTGGGCCCCAGGACATCTCGCTGATGCAGAAGATCGCCTCGGTCGCCGCGATGGCGCACGCGCCCTTCATCTCGGCCGCCGCGCCGAAGATGTTCGGCGAGGAGACCTGGGAGAACCTGCCCAACCTGAAGGACCTCAAGTCCCTCTTCGAGGGTCCGCAGTACGCCCGCTGGCACGCCTTCCGCGAGAGCGAAGACGCGCGCTACGTCGGCCTCACCATGCCGCGCTTCCTGCTGCGCATGCCCTACGGCGCGAGCACCATCCCGGTGAAGTCCTTCAACTTCGAGGAGGACGTCATCGGCTCGCATGACAAGTACCTCTGGGGCAACGCCGCCGTCGCGATGGCCACCCGCGTGGCCGACTCCTTCGCCAAGTACCGCTGGTGCCCGAACATCATCGGCCCGCAGGCCGGCGGCACCGTCGAGGACCTCCCCCTCCATCAGTACGAGGCGATGGGCGAGATCCAGACGAAGATCCCGACCGAGGTGCAGCTCACCGAGCGCCGCGAGTACGAGCTTTCGGAGGAGGGCTTCATCGGCCTCACCTTCCGCAAGGACTCCAACAACGCGTGCTTCTTCTCCGCGAACTCCGTGCAGAAGGCGAAGTACTTCGGCCAGAGCCCCGAAGGCCGCGAGGCGGAGACCAACTACCGCCTCGGCACGCAGCTCCCGTACATGTTCATCATGAACCGCCTCGCCCACTACCTGAAGGTGCTCCAGCGCGAGCAGATCGGGTCGTGGAAGGAGCGGGTCGACCTCGAGCGCGAGCTCAACACCTGGATCGGCCAGTACGTCGCGGACATGGACGACCCCGCCCCGGGCGTGCGCTCGCGCCGCCCGCTGCGCAAGGCCTCCATCGAGGTCAAGGAGGTCGAGGGCCAGCCCGGCTGGTACCGCTGCGACCTCAAGGTGCGCCCGCACTTCAAGTACATGGGCGCGGCCTTCACGCTCTCCCTGGTCGGCAAGCTCGACAAGGAATAGTCCCCGCCGCGAGGGCGTGGCGCATCCTGCGGCTTACGTCCTCGCTCCCTCCCTCAGCGTAGCGCTGCTACGCATCGGTCGATCGCTGCGGGCGCGCTCGCAGGATGCATCCACGTCCTCACGGCGGATCGATCGGCCCTCCCAACAGACCCGGTGACGGTCAGCGCGTGAGCGCGGCGATGATCTCCGCGTGCGCGGGGTACCTCGCCGTGAGCGCCGCGCGGTCGGCCATCTCCAGGTCGCTGAACTCGAATCCAGGCGCCACGGTGCAGCCCACCAGGGCCCAGCGGCCGCCCGCCGCGACCACCGCCTGCGGGGAGGCGTCGGCCGCGCGGTGGCCCACGCCGCCGGGGGGTCTACGTACGCTGTAAGCATCCCTTGACACGGCGAGGCGAGGGGTCTACTTACGGCGTAAGTCGATCGGCGGGATCGCAGAACCGGAGTTCGTCCAGATGTCGCTCTACGAGATGTTCACGTCGAAGGGTCCCAGTGGCTTTGGCTATGGCTCCACCGCCGAGCAGGTGACCGAGGGCTTGTCGCTCGAAGGGAAGACCTTCCTGGTCACCGGCTGCAACTCGGGCCTCGGGCAGGAGGCGCTGCGCGTGCTGACGATGCGAGGCGGCCGCGTGGTGGGCACGGCCAGGACGGTCGAGAAGGCGAGGTCGGCCTGCGACGCGGTGAAGGGCGACACGGTGGCGCTGGCGTGCGAGCTCTCCGATCCGGCGAGCGTGAGGGCCTGCGTCGCGGAGGTGAAGCGCCAGGGCATCGAGCTCGACGCCATCATCTGCAACGCGGGCATCATGGCGGTGCAGACCGAGCAGGTCTTCGGGTACGAGAAGCAGTTCTTCACCAACCACATCGGTCACTTCATGCTGGTCAGCGGGCTGCTCGATCGGCTCTCCGACGCGGGCCGCGTGGTGATGCTGAGCAGCTCGGCGCACGCGATGGCGCCGAAGGAGGGCATCCAGTTCGACAACCTCTCCGGGCGCAAGGGCCAGAGCGACATGGGCAGCTACGGGCAGTCGAAGCTGGCCAACCTGCTCTTCGCCAAGGAGCTCGCTCGTCGCTTCGCCGGAACCAGGAAGACCGCCAACGCGGTGCACCCCGGGGTCATCCACACCAACCTGGGAAGGCACACGAACCCGGTGTTCATGTTCTTCTTCGGGCTCTTCGGGCCGCTCGCGCTGAAGAGCGTGTCGCAGGGCGCCGCGACCGGGGTCTACGTGGCCACCAGCCCGGGGGCCGCGTCGATCTCCGGCGAGTACTTCGCGGACTGCAACGTGGCGAAGGCCCGAGCGGATGCCGACGACGAGGCGATGGCGAAGAGGCTCTGGGAGGTCTCGGAGCGGATCGTCGCCGAGCTGCCCCCGAACTGAGGGCCGCGCTACCGCCCGACGGCGAGGCTCGCCTTGCGCATCTTCTCGAGGCCGTCGAGGAGGAGCTCGAGGCCGAGCCCGAGCTGGTGCATCCCGTCGTGCCGCCCCGCGATGACCTCCTGCGACAACCCGTGGAGATAGGGGAACTCCTCCACGGGAATGAGCGGGAGAAACTGCGCCGCCGCGGGAGCGTACTGCCCCGGGTCCAAGGGGAAGTTCAGCTTCTGGAGGGTGAAGCCGTAGGTGTACGCGTCGAGGGCGGTCCAGGCGTGGTCCGCCAGGGGGTAGGAGAAGCCCGCCTCGCGAAGGCACCCGATGGTCGCGTCGACGTAGCGCAGCATGTTCGGCCCGATGTTGAGCCGGGAGACGAAGAGCATCGTCGCCCAGGGGTGCCGCATCAGCACCGAGTGCGCCGACATCGCCCGCCGACGCATGACCGCCCTCCAGTCGCCGCCGAGGGTGGGCCGCTCGATCTCGCTCACCACCAGCTCGACGAGGCCGTCGAGGATCTTCTCCTTGTTGGCCACGTGGTTGTAGAGCGACATCGCCTCGACCTTGAGCGCCTGCGCGAGGTTGCGCATCGAGAGCGAGTCGAGGCCGCCCTCGTCGGCCATCCGCAGCGCCGCGCTCAACACCCTCTCCCTGCTCAGCGGCGTGCGGCGGGCGACCCTCTTCTTCACCGTCTTCGTGGCCATCTGACTCGTCGCTCCCGGATTGTGGACTTACGTCGTAAGTACGCCTTGACAGGCTGCCCTCGGTTGTACAGCTTACGCCGTAAGTAGCGCAAGCAGATCGCGAGCGCTCTACCGGGAGAGAAGCCATGCAAGCAGCCGACGAGATGAACGCGCCCCTCCGCCCTGTCACCGCTGGGAGCGAGGGCCGCACGATGCGAGCGGTCGTGCATCGGCGCTACGGGACGCCCGACGTGCTGACGCTCGGCGAGGTCGAGCGCCCGGTTCCCGGCGATGACGACGTGCTGGTGCGGGTGCACGCTGCGGGCGCGAGCGTGGGCGACTACCACGTGATCACCGGCAAGCCCTACCTGATCAGGCTCAGCCCCTTCGGTGGCGTTCCCCGCCCGAGGCACCCGGTGCCCGGCGCCGCGATGGCCGGCGTCGTGGAGTCGGTCGGGGCGAAGGTCACGACCTTCCGAGCGGGCGACGAGGTCTTCGGTCAGGCGGCCCACGGCGCCTTCGCGGAGTACGTCGTCGTGCCCGCCGGCAGCATCGCTCCGAAGCCGAGCAACCTGTCCTTCGAGGAGGCCGCGGCGGTGCCGTGGGGGGCCACCGCGCTGCAGGGGCTCCGCGACGCTGGAGGCCTCGTGGCAGGGCAGAGGGTGCTCATCCACGGCGCCTCCGGGGGAGTGGGCACCTGGGCGGTGCAGATCGCGAAGGCGCTCGGCGCGGAGGTGACGGCGGTCTGCGGCGCTCGCAGCGTCGAGATGGTGCGCTCGCTCGGCGCCGACGAGGTGATCGACTACAGTAAGCAGGACTTCACCGCGCTCGCAGCGCGCTTCGACGTGATGTTCGACATGGTAGGCAACCGCTCGCTCTCCGACTGCCGGCGAGTGCTCCGGCCCGGCGGGGTATACGTCCCGTGCTCCGGCGGCGGCGGCGACTGGGTGGGGCCGATCTTTCGCATCATCGGGGGGATGCTCTCGACCCTGTTCAGCGGGCAGCGCTTCAAGACCTTCGTGATGACCCCCAACCAGAAGGACCTCCTGACGCTGAAGGAGCTCGTCGAGGCCGGGAAGGCGAAGCCCGTCATCGAGCGCCGCCACGCGCTGGGTGAGGTCGTCGAGGCGCTGCGACACGTGGGCGAAGGGCACTCCCGGGGGCAGACCGTCATTCGGATCGTCGGCTAGCGGAGCCCGTGACGCTTCAGCTTGTCGAGCAGCGTCATGCGCGACACCCCGAGCCTGCGCGCCGCCTCGGACTGGTTGCCGTCGCTCGCCGAGAGCGCCCGCTGGAGAAGCTGCCGCTCGAAGCCCGCCACCTGCTGCCGTAGCCCCTGAGGGCCGCCGGGCTCCTCCAGCGGCGCGTCGCCGGTGAGCCTCGCGAGGGCCTCCACGCCGAGCGCGCCGCCGTCGCTGAGGGCGAGCATCCGCGCCACGGCGTTCTCCAGCTCGCGGACGTTGCCCGGCCAGGAGCGCGCCGTGAGGGCCGTCACCAGGGCGTCGGAGAAGCGCACGTCCGCGAGGTCGAAGCGCGCGGCGTAGCGACGGCGGAAATGCTCGAGCAGCACCGGCACGTCGTCGCCCCGCTCGCGCAGCGGCGGGACCGTCAGCTCCACCACCGCGAGGCGGTAGTAGAGGTCCTCGCGGAAGCGCCCCTCGGAGACGGAGGCGCGCAGGTCGCGGTGCGTCGAGGCCACCACCCTCACGTCGACCCGCTCGACCCGGGCCGCCCCCACCGGCTGGATCTCCCCCTCCTGAAGCGCCCTCAGCAGCTTCGGCTGAAGGGCCAGCGGGAGCTCGCCCACCTCGTCGAGCACCAGCGTCCCTCCGTCGGCCTGGGAGAAGTAACCCCGCCGCGCCGCGACCGCGCCGGTGAAGGCCCCCTTCGCGTGCCCGAACAGCTCCGCCTCGGCGAGCTCCGCGGGGATGGCCGCGCAGTTGAAGCGCACGCACGGCCGCTCGCGCCGAGGGCTCTCGGCGTGGATGAGCGACGCCACGAGCTCCTTGCCCGTGCCGGTCTCGCCTCGCAGCAGCACCGTCACGTGCCGCCGCGCCACGCGCCGCGCGTCGTCCACCAGCCGACGAAAGGCCGCGCTCTCCCCCACCAGCGGCCGCCCCATCGCGCGCTCCGCGGCGAGCTGCCGGGCGCTGCGCCGCAGGTCGCGGGCCTCGACCGCCCTCGCCATCACGGCGCGCAGCTCATCGAGCACGAAGGGCTTGGTCAGGTAGTCGTAGGCCCCGAGCTTCATCGCGGCGACCGCGTCGCGCTCGGAGCCTCGGGCGGTGAGCAGCACCACCGGCAGGTCGGGGTCGGCCGCGCGCGCCTCGGCGAGCAGCGAGAGCCCGTCGCGCCTCGGCATCGCGAGGTCGGTCAGCACCGCGTCGCAGGCCCCGAGCCGGGGGCTCGCCTCGTCCGGGTCGGCCGCGGTGAGCACGGCGTGGCCCGCGGATTCCAGCGCCTGCTGCAGCGTGAAGCGCACCGCGGGCTCGTCGTCGACCACCAGGATGGTGCCCCTCACGGCCGCCCCTCCGCCCCTGGGCCCAGGCTCAGCCGCGCCCTCGTCCCTCGCCCCGGCGCGCTCTCGAAGACCAGCGACCCGCCGTGCTCCTCGGCCACCCGGCGGGCCAGGCGCACGCCGAGGCCGGTGCCGCCCGCGCGCGTCGTGAAGAAGGCCTCGCCCGCCCTCGCCGCCACCGCCGCGCTCATGCCTCGGCCGGTGTCGGTCACCGTCACCACCGCGCTCCCTCCGTCGCGCTCCCAGGAGACCCGCACCGAGCCTCCGCGGCCGGTCGCGTCGAGGGCGTTGAGCACCAGGTTGAGCACCGCCTCCTTCACCCGCCGCGGGTCGACCTCCGCCGTCAGCGCCTCGCCCGAGAGCTCGAGCCCCACGCCCGCGCGCTCGGCCCTGTGACCCAGCAGCCCCTCGAAGGAGCGCAGCGTCTCGCCGAGCTCCACAGGCTCTCGCGCCATCGCGCCAAGCGGTCGGGAGAACGAGAGGTAGTCGTGGAGGATGCGCTCGATGCGAGCGACCTCGCCGCTCATCACCTCCAGGCTCTGCCTGTCGTTGGGGCGCTCGGCGCGCTCGGCCATCAGGTCGGCGAGGCCCTTGATGGCCGTGAGCGGGTTCTTGATCTCGTGCGCCACCTGCGCGCCCATCGCCTCCATCGCCCGATGCCTCGCCTCGGCGGTGGCGAGGAGTTCTTCTCCGGCGCCAGCGAGCGCGTCGCCCGCGTGGGCGTAGGCGTCCGAGAGGCTCGACACCCCGACCCAGAGCAGCGCCAGCGCCGTGAGCGAGGAGACCAGCAGCATGGCGCGCACCGGACCGGGCGCCAGCGGAGGGAAGGGCACCCCCTGGGGCACCGCCCAGAGGGCAGCCAGCACCGCCGCGAGCGCCCAGAGGAGGGTGCGCCCGGGGCCCGCGCGACCGAAGGCCGCGAAGCCCACCACCGCGGGCGCGAAGAGCACCGGGAGCATCGGGCTCGCGATGCCTCCGGTGCCGAGCACCCCCATCGTGATGCCCGCCACGGTGGCGAGCAGCGACCCGAGGAAGCCCCGCTCGGACACCAGCGCGCGGCGCCCCCGCCAGGACTCCCAGGTGAAGAAGGTGAGCACCAGCGCGAAGCCCGCGAGCACCACCGTGACCTGCACCCGCGGGGCGCCGCTGGTCGAGAGCAGCGCCGCCTGCACCGCCAGCGCTGGAGCCACCACCCACGGCCGACGCCGAAGGAAGGTGGTCGCCACCGCGCGGAGCGGCGCGCGGCGGAGCGGCACGAAGGGTACGGTGACCTCCATGGCCGGGAGGCTAGCGCACGCCGGGTGCCAGGCGGTCCCGCCGTCACCGCCACAACGCTCGACGCGCGAGGTGTCCAGCAACCCGTCAGGGCGACTGTACGGATCTCCGTACACCCGCAGAGCACCCGCTGACGCTCGTCCACGCGAGAGAGCGGGTGATCCGCACGCTGGCATGTGCCGTGTAGTCGCCCCCCTCCGGCCGCGAGCGAGCCGCTCGCCCCAAAACCCCAACGGAGTCGCACCATGTCCAGCCCCACGGCCGTCGTCCCTTCCTCCCGCGCGTTGGACCCGAAGCCCGTCTGGGCCGGCCTCGCGCTCTGGAGCGGCGCCTCGCTCGTCGTCGCCCTCTCCGGCGTCGTCGCCTCGCTGCCCCGCCCGCTCGTCCCGCTGCTGATCTGGAGCCCGGTGCTGGCAGGCGTCGCGCTCTACCGACGCAGCGCCTCGCTGCGAGCCTTCGTCGACACCGTCGACCTGCGCCTGCCGGTGCTCTTCCACGTCGTGCGGGTGTTCTTCGGCGCGGCCTTCCTGGTCGAGGCCTCGGCAGGTCGGCTGCCCTCGTCCTTCGCGCATCTCGCGGGCCCCGGGGACATCGCCGCGGGCCTGCTCGCGCTCCCCGCCGCCCTGCTCGCCGCACGCGCCGACACGACCTCTCGCTCCCTGCTCCTCGCCTGGAACGTCCTGGGCCTTCTCGACATCCTCGCGGTCTTCCTCTCGGCGCAGCGGCTGCTGCTGGTGCTGCGAGACGAGCGCTTCTTCCAGGCCTTCCAGCGGATGCCCTTCTCCGCGCTGCCGGTGCTCGTGGTGCCGCTCATCCTGCTCACCCACCTCCTGGTCTTCGCGCGACTGCGCTCCGCGGGCTCTCGCTCTCCCTCCGCGGCGTAGTCGGCGCGCTGTCCAAGCGAGAGGCGCGACGCTAAGGTCCGCCGCCATGGACGCGATGGAGACCCAGAGGAGCACGCAGTCGAGGACCGTCGGCGCCGGGCGTACGCTCCTCGCCGGCTGCGCGCTGCTCCTCGGCTGCGGCGACGCGGCGCCTCCCTCACGCTCCCCGGCGGGGCTGCCGCAGCGCTCGCTGGTCGCGACCACGGCCCCGTCGCGGGTGCTCGCCATCGGGTCCAACTACATCTCCGGCAGCGCCTGGGCGGTGACGCGCGATGGGAGCACCCGGGCTCTCCCGCTAGGTGCCACCGCCGACTCGGTGGTGCGGCCGCTGGGGGAGGTGATCGCCGTGCTCAACCGCGATCCCAGCCGGGTGGACAACCTCACGCTCCTGGAGGAGCGCGCGACCGGCGTCGCCCTGGTCAGCGAGGTCGATCTTCGCCTCGCCAGTGAGCGCGAGGCGTACCGCAGCACCAACCCCCACGACGTGATCGCCCTCGACGCGCGCACCCTGCTCGTCGCTCGGTACAACGTCCCGAGCCTCGCGGTGGTCGACGTCGAGCGGGCGGAGGTGGTGCGCACCGTCGACCTGGCGCCCTACCAGGGCCGCGCCCGGCTGCCCAACCCCGACGCCCTCTGCCGGGTGGGGGAGCGCCTCTACGTGACCCTCCAGCGCCTCGACGACGTGGTGCGCCCCGCGCAGCGCGCGATGCTGGTGCAGCTCGACGCGCGCACGCTCTCGGTCACCGCCTCCGTCGAGCTGCCGCTGGTCAACCCCATCGGGGCGATGGTGATGGTGCGCGAAGGTATCGCCCGCCTCGCCATGATCGGCAGCTACGAGGTGGTCGGCGACGGGGGCGTGCTGGAGCTCGACCTTCGGGGGGAGACTCCCGCGGCGAGGGTGCTGCTGCGCGACGACGAGCTGCCCGCGGCGGTGCGAGGCAACATCGACGGGCTCGCGGTGATCGACGACGACGTGATGGTGCTGAAGGTCGTCGGGCAGCGGCGGCCGGGGATGGACATCGACGTCACGAGGGTGCTCCGGTACGACCGGCGCACGCAGGCCGTGAGGGTGCTGGTGCAGCGCGGGGTGTGGAGCGGGGCCGTGCCGGTGGTGCTGGGCGACACGGTGTTCGTGGGCGATCCGGGCGAGGGGGCGGGGCACTCGGGGGCGGGGGTGCGACGCTTCGACCTCGCGGGCGAGGCGCGCGGCGAGGCGGCGGGGGTCGGGGTGGAGATGTTCCCCTACGACCTCCAAAGGGCGCCGTGAGCGCGGTGGCGGGTGCGTGATAACGTCCGCGCCCCGATGAGCAACACCACCCGCAGCTGGAAACTCGATGGGTACGGGCCGGACGCCAAGGCCGCCCTCGCCGGAGCCCAGAGCCTCGCCGACGAGCGCTCTCACGCCGAGGTCGAGACCCTCCACCTACTCTTCCGTCTGCTCGACCGCGACCCGCTGGTGCAGAAGGCCTTCGAGCTCTCGGGCGTCGACCCGGGCGACCTGATGTTCGAGGTCGAGGCCGTGCTGCGGAAGATCCCGCAGGTGCCGGGGGCGGTGGCCTTCCTCTCTCCGCGCCTGCTGGGGCTGACCGCGCGCGCCGAGTCCGAGGCGTCGAGGGACGCGAGCCCGGTGCGGGTGCGCCACCTGCTCATCGCGATCGTCAACGAGGTCACCGGGCTCACCGGGGCCGTATTGCGGGCGCTCGACGTGGACGAGGCGAAGGTGCGCGCGGCGCTCAAGAACCTGCCCGACTCCATGGCCTCGACCGAGGGAGTGGTGGGCCCGAGCGTCCCGACGCCGGGGGGCGGCGGCGGCAGCGGCGGAGGGGCGACCGGCGACGTGCTCGCCCGCTACACCCGCGACCTCATCGCCGAGGCCTCGAAAGACCGCTTCGACCCCATCGTCGGCCGCGACGTCGAGCTGCGGCGATTGCTCCAGGTGATCGCTCGCCGGCAGAAGAACTCCCCGGTGCTGGTGGGCGAGGCGGGCGTCGGAAAGCGGGCCATCGTGTACGCGCTCGCGGCGAGGCTCGCCCGGGGCGACGTCCCGGCGCCGCTGCGAAAGAAGAAGCTGATGCAGCTCGACCTCGGGCTGCTGGTGGCGGGCGCACGGCTGAGGGGCGAGATGGAAGACCGGCTGCGCGCCGTGCTGGCGGCGGCGAGCGCGCTCGACGGGGAGGTGATCCTCTTCGTGGACGAGCTGCACAACCTGTTCAACAACCCGGCTGGCGGCGGCGGCCCGGCGGACCTGCTCAAGCCCGCGCTCGGCCGCGGCGAGGTGCAGATCATCGGCACCACCACCCCGGGGGCCTTCAAGAAGACCTTCGAGGCCGACGCGGCGCTCTCGCGGCTCTTCGCGATGCTGGTCATCGAGGCGCCCACCGAGGAGCAGGCCATCGGGATGTGCCGCGGCATCGTGGAGCGCTACGAGCTGCACCACGGCGTGCGCATCAACGACCCCGCGGTGGTGACCGCGGTGAAGCTGGGCAAGCGCTACCTGGGAGGGCGTGAGCTGCCCGACTCGGCCATCGACCTCATCGACGAGGCCGCCGCGCAGTGCCGCCTCGCGCTCGACGCGGGCCCGCCGGAGCTCGACTCGCTCTCGCGGCTGCAGAGCGCCCTCGAGGCGCAGCACAGGTCGCTGGTCGACGAGGAGGACGAGGCCTCGGTGGAGGTCAGGAAGAAGGTCGAGGCGGAGCTCGCGGAGACGCGCTCGAAGCTGGAGGTGCTGCGCCCGAAGTGGGACCGGCAGCGCGACGTGATCGCGGCGATGCGGGCGGCGAAGGCGAAGATCCTGACGCTGCGGGCGGAGCGCGACAAGGCGGCGGCGCAGGGCGACACGGGGGCGGCCTCGCGGCTGGCGACGAACGACATCCCCGCGGCGGAGAAGACCCTCTCCGAGGCCGAGGCGGCGCTCTCCAAGGAGGGCGAGCTGCTCTCCAAGCTGAGCGTCGACGAGCACGGCGTGGCGGGGGTGGTGGAGCAGTGGACCGGCGTCCCGGTGAGCAAGATGCTCGCGAGCGAGACCGAGAAGCTGCTGGCCATGGAGGACCACATCCGTCACCGGGTGGTCGGCCAGGACGACGCGGTGCGGCTCATCGCCAAGGCCGTTCGCCGGGGGAGGGTGGGGCTGCGAGATCCGGGGCGCCCCATCGGGAGCTTCCTGTGCCTCGGCCCCACGGGCGTGGGCAAGACCGAGCTGGCCAAGGCGCTGGCGGAGTTTCTCTTCGACGACGAGGCGGCGATGGTGCGCCTCGACATGAGCGAGTTCATGGAGAAGGGCTCGGTGTGGCGGCTCATCGGCTCGCCTACGGGCTTCGTCGACAGCGAGTCGGGGGGGATGCTCACCGAGGCGATCCGCCGGCGGCCCTTCTCGGTGGTGCTCTTCGACGAGGTCGAGAAGGCCCATCCCGACACCTTCAACATCCTGCTGCAGGTGCTGGACGACGGGCGCTTGAGCGACAACCGCGGGCAGCTCGCCAACTTCAGCGACACCGTGATCGTGATGACCAGCAACATCGGCGCGCCCCGCATCCTTGAGGCGACCGAGGAGGGAGCGTCGGACGAGTCGCTGAGGGAGGAGATCCAGGGGGAGCTGAAGAAGCACTTCCGTCCGGAGTTTCTCAACCGCATCGACGACGTGCTGATCTTCGACCGGCTGAGCAAGGTGGCGCTGCGAGGCATCGTGGACATCCAGCTGCGGCGGCTGGGCAAGCTCCTGAAGGAGAACCAGATCGGCCTGGAGGTGACCAACCCCGCGCGCGACCTGCTCACCGACCTCGGCTACGACCCGGCCTACGGGGCGCGTCCGCTGAAGCGGGTGATCCTGAAGCAGCTGCAAGACCCGCTCGCCGAGGAGCTGCTGCGCGGCGGCTACAAGGCCCACGACACGGTGCGCGTGGACGTGGGCGACGCGGGCTTCTCCTTCACCAAGGTGTGAGGCGGACGGTGCGCGCGCGAGGCTGCGTGGGGCTGCTGCTGATCGCGGCCGCGGAGGGATGCGTGGAGGCGCACGCGCAGCCCCGGCCGGGGACGCGAGACGCGGGGGTGGCGCGACGGGACGCTGGCGCGGCAGCGAGGAGAGACGCTGGCGCGGCGGTGCGGAGAGACGCGGGCGCGGCGGTGAGGAGAGACGCGGGCGCGGCGGTGAGGAGAGACGCGGGGGTGGACGTGCCGGTGCTGCCTCCGACGCGGGGGCGCATCGAGCCGGCGGGTGCGCAGCGGGTGCTGGCGACGAGGGCGACGGAGGTGCGCGGCTGCTACGAGCGGGTTTTGGCGAGGGACGCGACGCTCCAGGGGGAGCTCACGGTGCGGCTGCGGGTGGAGGCCGACGGGCGGGTGTCGCAGACGGCGCTGAGCGGCGACGACGCGCTGCGAGGGGCGGGGCGGTGCATGGAGGCCGCCCTGCGGGGGCTGGTGTTTCCGGCGCCCACGGGCGGCGCGGCGACGGTGACGGTGCCGTACGTGTTTCGCGCGGGGGAGTGAGCGCTGTCCGACCCTGGGGTCGACCCTGAGCGTTGGTCTCATTTCTGACGGGGGCGTTGGCTTGTGGGCCCCCTTCCCCGCTGCCGCGCGCCCTCCCCCCCGCCTCGGGCGGTTGTCCTCTGGTCTCATTTCCCACGATGGGGGCGCCGTTTTCGTGGATCGTGGGGAGCGACCGCGACGCCAGCTCAGTGCGCCTCACCGTCGCGAAGCGACGGGGCGACCGCGACGCCAGCTCAGTGCGCCTCACCGTCGCGAAGCGACGGGGCGACCGCGACGCCAGCTCAATGCGACCTCGTGGAATCGGCGGCTTCACTGGACCGGGTTCGAGCGGTCTCGGAGCGTAGGGCCGGTGGGGCGCACTGAGCTGGCGTCGCGGTCGCCCCGTCGCTTCGCGACGGTGAGGCGCACTGAGCTGGCGTCGCGGTCGCTCCCCACGATCCACGAAAACAGCGCCACCGTCAGAAATGAGACCAACGCTCAGGGGGTCGACCCCACACGTGTGGTGCGCCAGCCTCCGACGTATGGGGTTCAGCGCGCTGCGAGGGCCTTCTCGACGTGCGCCCGCGAGAGCACCACGCGCACCTCGCCGGCGCCTACGCTCAGCGCCTTCGTCGGCAGGCCCGCCGCGCGAAGCAGCGCCCGCAGGCCCTTGTCCACCGCGGCGTCCGCCTTCGCCTTCGCCCGCTGCGCGGGGCTCTGGGGCCGCTTCTTCCGCTCAGCGGAGGCCGCGGCCTTGATCGTCCGCACCGAGGCCTTCGCCGCCGGCTGCCCGTCGACCACGCCGCCCGCGAGCAGCTCCGCGGCGGAGTCAGGCGCCGGGGTCGCCGCCGCGAGCAGCACCAGCGCGTAGGCGCGCTCCTGCCCGGCGGCCAGCGCCGCCTCGCGCGGCACGTTTCGTACGATGGCGAGCAGCTTCTCGGCCTGCGTCGAGGACATCAGCTTCGAGCCCTCGACCCAGGCCGCGAAGCTCGCGTGCTCGCTCACCGCGTAGAGCTTCCGGTCGGCGATCTCCCGTAGCGCCTCGCCCACGTCGTAGAAGCTCTCGACCACCGTCGCCAGCCGCCGCCGGATCAGCCGGGTCAGCACGCCGAGCCGCGCCGTGTTCGCGGCCAGCGAAGCGCGCTTCGTCGCCACGATCAGCTTCGAGATCGAAGCGCTCTTCTGCTTCGCCGGGGGGCCTTTGGTCCGCTGTGTCGTCCCTGCCTTCGCCTTCGCCATCGGTTTCACCTCCATCGGCGATCTTCGCCCGCCTGGCACGGGGACGGACAGCGAATCCGTCGGGCCCGGCGAGCGCCGCGCGCTGGTCCAGGGCGCTGCTGGCAGGGTCAGGGCCGCCGCTCGATGCGGTCGTCACCGTCGAAGGAGATCATCCCGGCGCAGGGTGACAGCATCGACTCGACCTCGTCGAAGCTCATGGCGCGCAGCGCGGCGAAGCCCGCGACCTCGACGGATGACAGCGACGCGCGGAGCCTCATCGCGGCTCCCATCATCGTCGCACCACGGGTGATGACGTCGTCGACCAGCACGATCCGCGATGCCCCGAGCGAAGGTGGCATGGTCACCCGCAGGCTGTCGCAGTGCTGCCTCGGCCCGGGCCGCTCACCGACCGCGCAGAACGCGGACTTCGGCACCGCGACGTGGCGTTCGAGCAGCGGCACCACCTGGCGGCCCATGCCGAGCGCGACCATGCGCGTGGCGAGCTCCATCGGGGTCCAGAGGGTGCCGCGCTTCAGGGGAGCGCTCTTCGGCACGGGCACGAGCACGGCGTCCTCGAACCACCTCGGGAAGGGAGATCGCGGCAGCTCCTCGGCGAGGCGGAGGGCGAAGTACTGCGTCAGCGCGGTGAACCCGTGGGCCGAGGTGGACGCGGTCGCGTTCTTCTTCAGGGCGATGGCGACGCCCCTCGAGCGCCGGGAGGCGTCGCTCACGCCGCGGGTGGAGTAGACCAGCAGCGACGCGAACGGCAGTTCAGAAGAGGATGTCGGCGAGAGCATCGTCCCCCTCGGGGAGCGCGGGCAGCAGCTGCTCGGGCTCGGCCAGGACGATGGCCCCGTAGGCCAGCACCTCGGCGGGCCACTTCAGCTTCGGGTCGTCTGCCAGCGAGCGGAGGATGAACAGCGGGCGACCGAGCCGGAGCGCCTCCCACGCCTGCGAGAGGGTGCCGCTGCCGTCGCCAGCCTCGACGATGACCGTGGCGTGGGAGACCAGCGCCATGGTGCGGTTGCGCTGGGGGAATTGCCCCTTTCGCACCGGCGTGCCGGGCTCGAACTGCGAGACCAGCAGGTGCTCGCGGGCGATGCGCTCCTGCAGCGCGCGGTTCTCCGAGGGGTAGGCCGTGTCCAGGCCGGTTCCGATGACCGCGACGGTGTGCCCGCCAAGCGCGAGGGTCGCGGTGTGGGCCGCGGTGTCGACGCCCGCGGCGAGCCCGCTGACCACCGTCACGCCGCGCTCCACCAGGAACCTCACCAGCCGCCGGGTGCGCTGCCGCCCCGGCTCGCTGACCTCGCGAGTGCCCACGATGGAGACCCGCGCGCCCCGGCGCAGCAGCGACCCATCGCCCTCGTACCAGAAGAGCCGCGGTGCGAACCGGCGCTCGACGTCGTTGAGCGGACCGAGGAGTTCTTCCGGCGGGCACGAGTGCATCAGGGACCTGATCCTGAGAGTAGCGAACTCCGGCGCCGCTGTCGGCTCGCTCGTCTCCGGCTACGCGATCCAAGCGTCACCTCTCAATGAGGCGCCGGGCATCGGCCTCGGGTCCGCCATCGGCCCCAACACGCGTGGGTTTTTCGCCCCCTACACGAGTGGGGTCTCCGTCGCGCCGACAGGCTTCCCCCGAATCGAGGCCACGTCGAGCCGCTGCCCGGCCTCCAGCGCCGTGCGCAGGTCGAACGTCCTGCGCCAGAACACCCCCCTGGTTCCTCCATGCGCCGTCCCGTAGCGTCCGCGGACACGATGAGCGAAGAATCGCCGAAGCCAACACTCGACTCGCCTCTGGTCGACCTCTTGTTTCCGGCGCGGGTCTGGAACCTGATCGAACGACGTCAGCTCACCACGCTCCGTGACATCGTGGCCCTCGCTCCCTCCGCGCTGCTCACGGAGAAGAACTTCGGCCGCACCAGCATCGCGGACCTCCGCGCGATGGTCGAGTCGGTGACGGGCCAGAGCTGGGAGGAGGCCCGCGCCGCGCTCCTGCTCCTCCCAGGTCCCGGCTCCACGGACGGGGGCACGGATTCGGCCGCGCACCCGGCGTGGGACCGCGTGGGCGCCGGGCTCGACCAGCGCCGCCGCGCCCTCTCGCTCCGCGAGGTGGACGGCCTGCCAACGCGGATGGCGAGCTTCGCCGCGCTCCGCGGAATCGCCACCCTCGGCGCCCTCTTCGAGGTGCCGGTCGAGGAGCTTCGTGCGGCGCCCAACCTCGGTCGGAAGAGCATCGCCGACACCCTCGGTGTGGTCGCCGCGCTGACGATGGTGGCAGCGCAGGAGGACCCCGCCCCGCTCTCGCCGCCGACCCTCGACGACTACGCGGACATGGCGGCCCTCTGGCAGGCGCGGCTCGGCGCCATCGATCGCGTCGACCGGATCGTCCTCCAGCATCGGAGCGGCTTCGGCGCGCCCCACTCCACGCTCGCGGAGGTCGGCGAGATGCTTGGCTTCTCTCGCGAGCGAGCCAGACAGATCGAGGTGCGCGGCCTCGGCGCGATCAGCGCCGCGCGGTGGTGGATCGATGCCCTCGACGCCCGCGTCGCCGGGCACCTCGCCGACGGCGCCCGAGCGCTGGACGACCTCGCGGCGCTGGACCCGTGGCTCGCTCCGATTCGCGACGAGCGCGCCCTGTTCGCGCTGATCAATGACCGCCTCCTCGACGGCCGCTACGCGATCGTTCGCCTTGGCGAACGCGAGTGTCTCGCTCGTTTCCGCCAGGAGGACTTCGATCGCGCGGGGGAAGCCCTCGACAACGCCCTCGTGGCGTTCACCTGGCCGGCGCCGAGGGAGGCGATCGACGCGCTGATCGACGCGCACGGAGAGCCGCTCGGGAGGGTCGCGGCGGAGGCGCTCCGTGAGCGGGTCAACGAGCGACTCGCGATCGACCCCGACGACGCGACGCGCATCGCGGGGTACGGCGGGACGCGTCCCCGGGAGATCCTGCTGTGGTTGAAGGGGGCGGGGCGACCGGTGACGGTCGGTGAGCTCGCGGGGCAGTTCGGGCGGGGGCGCTGGCCCGACGAGATCGTCTTCGTGGACCGCGGCCTGGTGACGGTGCCCGAGCTCCTCGACGGCTTCGCGGCATGCACGGAGCGCGTCGCCTCCCGCTGCGTCTCGCGGATGACCGCGGACGGGCCCGACCGGCAGTGGTCGTGCCACGAACTCGCGGAGGCGCTGCGCGGGGAGCCAGACCTCCCGGCGTGGTTCGGGCCGTGGCCGCTGTCGTCCCTGCTGCGGCGCAGCGAAGCGGTCCGATACCTCGGGCGCGGGGTTGTCGCGCTCCCGCACGTCGAGGGCGACCGCATGCAACAGCGTGCGCTGCTCGTCTCGATGCTGGAGCAGGCCGGTGGGCCGCTCACTTCGGACGAAATGCGGGCGCGGGCCGGTGCGCGCCGCTCGATTTCCCAGCTGGCCTTCGATCTCCTGTTGCAGCGCGCGCCCTTCGTCGAGACGGCGCGCGACACCTACGGCCTCCTCCGGCGCGACGTGCCCGGCGGGGCGGCCGCGGTGCGGGGTGCGACCGACGGTATCGTCGCCATGCTGGCCTCTCGCGGGTGTGGTCTGTCGCTCTTCGAGGCGCTCCATCGCCTCCGCGCAGGCGGGGAGGTCTACGAGGCGTGGACCGAGACGATGATCCGCTCTGTCTGCCTGCACGACCTACGGCTACAGACCTCCTCGTCGCGCGCGGTGGGGCTCGGCGAGTGGGAGGGCCTGCGCATCCCTACGCGCCGCGAGGTGATCGCGCAGGCCCTGGCCGACGGCGGAGGTCGCGCGGAGGTCGCGGCGCTGCGGGCGAAGGTCGAAGCGCTCTACGGCGAGGCGCCGTCGCGCCACTCGATCGCGTGGTATGCGTGGCACTCGAACGCGCGCCTCGACGGGGAATTCGTGGTCGCGCGCGACGCCGCGGCGCGGTCGTCGCGGCCGCCGCCGCTGTTGAAGGGCGTGCCGGAGGGCGCGTCGTCGCGCTTCGAGGCGCTGCTCGCGGACGGCCCCTCCGCGGAGAACCTCGCGGCCGAGGTCGAGGCCCACGTGCGGCGCTTCTTCCTCGACGCGGTCACCAATGACGCCATCGACCTGTCGCAAGTCGTCGCGGCGCAGCGGGCCTGTAACGCGCTCCTCGCGCGGACGGCGGACGCGGCCAGGGAGCAGCGTCGTCTCGCGGAGGCGGCCGTTCGCTACTTCGTGCTGAGCGACGACGGCGCCTGGGACTTCACCGCCAACGGGCTCGACGACGACCTCGCGATCCTCCGCGCGGTCGCGGCGAAGCTCGACGCCGCGGAGGCGTAGACGGAAGCCGCGAACCGTCGGGGCAGCGCGGCGACCGGCGCGCCGGCTTCGTGCGCTTCGCCGCGTGGGCTACGCTCCGGGGATGTCTGGTGACGCCGCACGCACCCTTGACCCGGAGTTCCCCAACCTCGCGCCCGACGTCGTCGATGGCTATCGCAACGCGCCGGAGACGATGGTGGCGGAGATCATCGACGGGGAGCTGTCGCTCATGCCACGGCCAAGACCCCGTCACGCGCACGGGGCGACGCGCCTCGCCGGGAGGCTGTCCGCCTTCGGTGATCCCCGCGGCGACGATCCCGGCGGGTGGATCATCCTGGTGGAGCCCGAGCTGCACCTCGGCGCGCGCCCCGACGTCGTGGTGCCCGACCTCGCCGGGTGGCGTCGCGAGCGGTTGTCGGCCGACTTCCTGGACCCCGCTCGCAACGGCATCGCCCTCGCGCCAGACTGGCTGTGCGAGGTGCTCTCCCCCTCGACGGAGAAGGTCGACCGCGGGCGCAAGCTCGACATCTACCACCGGGAGGGCGTCGGCCACGTCTGGCTCGTGTCACCGGTGCTGCGATCGGTCGAGGTGTACCGGCGCGCGGACATCGGATGGCTGCTGATCGCGACGGTCGGCGGTGACGCTATCGTGCGCGCAGAGCCCTTCGATGCGGTCGAACTCGACCTTGCCGGGTTGTGGGCCATGTAGCAGCTCGCGCCCGACGGCCTCACCGTCGACGTCGCAGCTCCGCCCGTCGTTCAATCGACGGCTGACGCCCAGGCTGTCTCTCCACTCCCCCCGCTCAGGGCTGATGGTTGACCTCATCTTCGCATCGGCGAAGATGAGGTCAACCATCAGCGCTCAGGGGGACCGATTCGCCATCAGGTCTCTATAGAGGGCGATGATGTCGGACGCAGACGACGCTCCCCCGGGCAGTCACCACGCTGCTCCTGATCTCGCGCCGGGTGCTGTAGAAGGGTCCCAGAGGGAGAGAGAGCGATGCGCACCAGCAAGGAGATCTACGACCGCATCCACTGGGATGAGGGCTACGACGAGCGCTGGTTCAGCATCGGCTACCACGACCGCGAGAAGGGGATCATCGAGCTCCCCTTCACCGCCTTCGTCCCCGATGGGGACATCCCCTGGCACCGCGTCCAGCTCTTTCGCTGCGGCCACACCCTCGTGTGGGACCGCGCCTCCGGGCTCGACCTGGTCGCCTCGCTCCGCCTCGATCCCGCCCAGCCCGACGCTCGACCCGACGAGGCCCCGCGCCCCTTCGAGAGCCGAGAGGCCCTGATCGACCACCTGCGCTCGGGCGCTCCGGCCTGGGTGCTCACCCGCGAGGCCGAGGGCTATCCCGGCTTCATCGAAGAGGTGGTCGTCCACGCGACCCCCGAGGGCGGCGCACGGCTCACCGTCGAGTGGCGCAGCTACACCATGGACTGGATGGGCGACGCCACCCACGTGATGGTGGTCTACGGCTACGACTCCCTCGACGAGCTGCTCTCTCACGTCGAGCAGCGCTACCAGCGCTCGGCCACCGACATGACCCCGAGGCCTCCGCCGCTGCCGCCTGGGACGCCGCTCGCCAACCGCTACCCCGAGGCCCTGGTGGAGGTCTTCCAGGACGCCTGGCGACGGCTCAAGACCGACTTCCGAGACGGGCTGCTCCTCGCCCATGGGCAGCGGGTCGTGCAGCGCTTCGAGGGCTTCTGACCCGGCTCGGGCGCTTGCGCGTTGACGACCCCCTCCGACGGCTGAGAGCTTCTGAGCCGATGAATCGAGCCCGAGGGACGTGGCGCTGGACCGCCCTCGCCTGCCTCTCCATCACCGGGGCCTGCGACGGCGACGCGCCCACCGCCGACGCGGGGCCGCCCTTCGTCGTAGACCCCACAGGAACCTGTCCCTCGGGCATGGCGCTGATCCCTGGCGGGGAGTTCACCATGGGCAGCGACGACACCACCGGCGTCGGCGCCGATGGATCGTCGGCCCCGGCGCACCGGGTCAGGGTCCACTCGTTCTGCCTCGACGAGACGCCTGTCACCGCCGAGGTCTACGCCGCCTGCGTCGGGGCCGGGCGCTGCCCCGAGCCCACCCTGAGCGCCATGCCCGGCTGCGCCTTCCAGGGCGGCGGCGTGGTCGCGCCGGGGCACGAGAGCTCTCCCATGAACTGCGTCGCCTGGAGCGAGGCCGACTCCTACTGCCGCATGACGGGGGGCGCGCTTCCTACCGAGGCGCAGTGGGAATTCGCGGCCACCAACGGCGGCACCACGCGCTACCCGTGGGGCGACTCCCTCTCCGGGGCCCGGCTCTGCTGGAGCGGCGACGCGTCGGCCATCCACGGGCGCGTGTGCCCGGTGTCCGAGCACCCGGCCAACGCCCGAGGGCTGCGCGACATGGTCGGCAACGTCTGGGTCTGGACGCAGGACTGGTTCGCGAGCTACCCGAGGGCGGCGCAGGTGCCCGTCGACCCGACAGGGCCCGCGACGGGCCGACAGCGCACCTTCCGCGGGGCCAGCTTCGGCGCCGACACCGTCGACCTCCTCTCCCCGACCGTGCGCGGCTGGAACGTCCCCACGTACCGCGTTCCGCAGCTGGGATTCCGCTGCGCGCGCCGGCCTTCCCCCGCCAACGACCGCTGAGCCGCGCCCCGGGGGCCGGTGTGGGATGACCGGCGTCCTCGGCGCAGGTCGACTCCCGACTTCATGACATATCACCAGCGGTGATGTGCCTTGTCGGATGAGGGGTCACACGCATCGCACCTGTCGGCGAAACAACGACGGAGAGCACGTCTGATCGTGTGGGTTTACGCGGATATTGCCCCCGCAAAATACATTCGACTTGCACTAATCACTTCAGTTCAAACAGGGAAAGCCCGTAAGGAGTTTATGCGCGCTAGATGGGTGGCGCGCTGGGTCGAAGTTACCGAGTGGGGCACGCGATGAACCGAACCTTGTCCGCAATCGCAGTGGTGATGTCGTCGGTCGCCGTGGTCGGCTGCATGAACGGTGACGAGGCGGGCCTCGGCATGACGTCTCAGGCGATCGTTCCGGGCATCGGGCTGACCTGCGCCTCGGGCAGCCTGGAGGGCAACCTCGTCCCCGAGCTGGAGGCGGCCGCGCCCTGGGCTCAGGTCGAGGGCAGCGCCTGCGGCAAGGGCATGGGCTCGTGCGCGACCAGCGCTGGGGGCCAGATCGTGGTGGGCCGCTCGGGGCAGGACGGGCTGACCTTTACGAGGGTCGAGCCGCGCGCCGTCGGCGCCACGCAGATGGTCATGGACGTCAACGTGGCCGTCCGTCCCGACGCCCTCGCCACGGACCCGGACTGTCCCAGCACCCCCATCGCCAACATCAGCGCCTTCGTCTCCGACGGCACCCGCATGGCGGGCCTCGCGGTGGGCCGCATGCGCGGCGCCGACGGGGTCGAGACCAGCTACCTCGCCATCCGGGCGCTCGACCGCTGCGCGACCCCCATCGCCATCGCGCCCTTCGAGTTCAACATCAGCAACTTCCACGTCTACTCGCTGCGGCTCGATCGCACCGGCGGCGCCACGGTCTATGTCGACAAGGAGGACGCCCCCTCGATCCAGGTCGCCTACGACCGGCTCGCCGCCGCGACCCCGATGCGGGGCGCCCACTATGGCTTCCGCACCGAGCGCGCGGAGGCCTCGTGGGACTACCTCCGCTTCTCGAGCTGCGGCGCCCCCTCGACCCCGACGCCGCCCCCGGCCTCGGCCTGCGGCGGAGCGCCCTGCCCGGGCAACCGCCCCCCGAACTGCGCCCGCGCCACGCCCTCGCAGGCGGTGCTCTGGCCGCCGAACCACTCGTTCCGTCCGGTGCGCATCGGCGGGCTCACCGACGCCGACGGCGACGAGGTCTCCTACTCCATCGACTACGTCACCTCCGACGAGGCCGTCGACGCCCCGGAGTCGGGCGACACCGCCGTGGACGTCGGCCGCGGAGACCAGGACCAGAACGAGGACGGCAGCCCCCACGTCGCGGGCGACGGGCAGAGCCACGGCCGCCCGGTGCTGCTGAGGGCCGAGCGCAGCGGCCGAGGCAACGGCCGCGTCTACGCCATGCACGTCACCGCCGACGACGGCCGCGGCGGCACCTGCGAGGCCACCGTGCGGGTCTGCGTCCCCCACGACAACAGCGGCGCCCCCTGCGTCGACGACGGCCAGACCTACGTCGTCTCGTCGCCGCCCGCCCCGCCGCCGCCTCCTCCGCCCCCGACCGCTCCCGGTACCCTCCGCTGCCCGGCGCCCTCTCGCGCCCTCGCCGGATCGCCGGTCACCCTCCGCACCACCAACACCACCGCGGGCGCCCGGGTGAGCTGGAGCGTCATCTCCGCGCCGAGCAGCACCCGCGCCTACCGCTTCGCGACGGTCTACAACGACAGCGACGTCGGCGCGATGGTGGCGAGCGGCGAGGTGGTGCCCTTCACCTCGGTGATCGTCGGTGACTTCACCGTGCACGCCGAGGCCACCTACCCCGACGGCACCATCGACCAGTGCGACACCACCGTGTCCATGATCGGCCACGGCCTGCGCGTCGAGCTCTCCTGGAACACCCAGGGCACCGACGTCGACCTGCACGCACTCGACAGCTCCGCCGGGCGCTGGTTCTCGTCGCAGGACTGCTACTACGCCAACCGCCGCCCGGACAGCGCGCTCCCGGCGACGAGCCGCCGCTGGCTCGACACCGACGACGTCGACGGCGAGGGGCCCGAGAACATCCGCGTCGACACCCCGATGACCGACCGCGAGTACCAGGTCGGCGTGCACTTCTACTCGGCGCACGGCCGCAGCGGGACGACCCGCGCGACGGTGGTCATCTACTGCGGCGAGCAGCGCATGGGCACCTTCGTTCGCGACCTCTCGGGCAACCACAGCAGCCCCGACGCCAACGACTACTGGAACGTCGCCGCGGTGCGCTTCGACCCGAGCGCGGCGTGCACCGTGCGGACCCTCGGCCGGGTGACCACCGCCTCGGTGGTGCGCAGCGGGGGCTGAGCGCTCTCAGCCCGGGTACGGGGCGACGAAGGTCGACCCCGCCACGGAGGAGGGAGCGCAGGCGCTCGCCAGAGGCGGCGCGAAGGTCCCACCCAGCGCGCAGCCCGCGCTCGGAACCGAGAGCCGGATGCGACCCAGGCCGCCCGCTCCGCTCCGGCCCCCGGTCGCGAAGGGGCTCGCCAGCCGACCCAACCCCCCCACAGCCGAGAGCCGCGCCGTCGAGGTCGTCGTGATCTGCGGCGCCCGGAGGAAGATCACGCCCCCGGAGCCGCCTCCTCCGGCCGCCCCCGGCTGGGGGCTGCACCCGCCCGCCATGTCGGTGCCCACGAAGGCGTTGCCCCCGGCGCCTCCGTTCGCCAGGAGGGAGCCGCTCACGGTGATGCTCGTCGTCGAGGTGATGCGCAGCGCGCCGCCTCCTCCGCCGCCCCCGGAGGTGCCACCCGCGCCAGGACGGAACGCATAGTCGGCGCTGCCTCCGCCGCCGCCCGATCCCGGCTGGAAGGTCGTCGCCACCGCGAGGTCGGCCGCCGCCGCGGCGCCGATGCTCCCGCCGCCTCCGCCGCCCAGGAAGGCCGCCGGGACGCCCGACGCCCCGGGGCACTGGCTCACTCCGGTGTTGCCGTCCTCGCCGTCGTAGAGCTCCGAGCCGGCCGATCCGCCGCGGCCCGGGGCCGTTCCGCCGCCCCCGAGCACGCCCATGCAATCGATCGCACCCATCGCGGCCGTCGACGGAGGGACCGCCTCCAGCGCGCCGGGGCCTCCGCCCGCGGGCCCGCCTCCACCGCTGCCGTACGCCCGGAGTCCCGTGAACACCCCGCCCCCTCCGCCTCGGGCGAAGGGAGCCGCGAAGACGAAGGGCATGGCGATGCACGCCGTGCTCGACCCAGGCATGCAGGTTCCGACGGAGCTGAAGGCCCCGAGGCCGCCCGTCCCGCCCGCGCCGGCCGTGAAGGCGCACCCCGGCCCGGCGGGCGCCGTGCGAGGAGCTCCCGTGAGCCCTCCGGTGCCCGCGCGCCCTTCGGTGGTGGAGCCGATGTTGAGGCTCGACGCGCTCCCGAGGCCGCCCGAAAGGTCGATGGTCCCGTCGATGACGACCTCGCCCGAGACCTGGAGGTCGAGCGTCGCGGACGATGCGGCCGTGCCGCTGGTGTCGAGCATCACCACCACCCCGGAGGGAATACGAACCGATGAAAACCTGTGCACCCCGGCGGTCAAGTAGGTCGGGTTCATCGTGGGGTTGAAGGCCTGGCAGGGATCGCAGCCGGCGTCCCCAGCGCCATCCGCAGGCACCATGGAGGAGTCCCCCATGGAGCTGTCGGTCGGGCTGGCGTCGGTCGGGCTGGCGTCGGTCGGGCTGGCGTCGGTCGGGCTGGCGTCGGTCCGGATCGTCGTGCCGATGTCGGGGAGGGGCCCGATGTCAGGGTCGATCGCAGCGTCGGAGCCGAAGACAGGAGGGCGCGTCGAGCCGCCGCACGCGCTGCCAGAGAGCCAGAGGAGAAGGAGGCCGGAAGAAGGTCCCGAGAGGCGCATGAGCGCGGAAATATCACGGGCGCCGAGCGATGCGCGATGTTCAGGACACAAGGCCCCGGAGGTCGACCGCCGCTCTGGACGATCGACCTCCGGGAGGAGACTTAGCAGCGGTCACCGTTGGCGTTGGGGGGAGACGCCGGCGCCGCCGCTCGGAGATACCTATCGCAGGAGGCGTGCCAGCGAGCGATGTGCGGGAATTCCAGGCATCGGGTGGATCCGAGGACCGCGATTCGTTGCAGCGTTGAAAGCACACGCTTTCGTTCGTGACGGCTCGAGGCGCCCACCGGGCGCTGCGAGGCCTCTGGCGCTTGAGCGTCCTCGCCCACAGGTATTGAATCTGCTTGCCGAGCGACGCCTCATGGGGCGGCGATCGCTGATGATCGGTTCTACGTCAGGTCCGGGTGGGGCCATGACCCGGCTGGCTGAGAGCAAAGAGAGATCGAAACATGAAGATCCTGCGCTATCAGGCTGACAGACGGACGCTGGGAGTCATCGGGGCGTGGTACGCGCTCATGGCCTACGCTTGGATCGCCTCGCCGACGGGCTTCTGGCCGAACGCGGCGCTGGTCGCGGCGCTGTGCGTGGGCGCCTTCCAGGGGGCGGTGGCGACGCACAACGCGGTGCACTGCCCGGTCTTCGTCGCGCGCTGGATGAACAACCTCTGGCAGGTGGTGCTCACGCTGACCTACGGCCACCCGGTGAGCTCCTACGTCCCGGGCCACAACCTCAGCCACCACCGGCACACCGAGACCCGCCGCGACGTGATGCGCACCGACAAGGCGCGCTTCCGCTGGCACCTGCTCAACCTGCTCTTCTTCACCGCGTCCCTCAGCACCTCCATCCTCGGGGCCGAAGCCCGCTACGCTCGCTACGCCATCGGGAGGCACCCTCGCTGGGCGCGGCAGCTCGCGCTCGAGTCCGTGGTGATGCTCGCCGTCGTGGTCGCGCTCTTCGCGCTCGACTGGCGCAACGCGCTCCTCTACGTGGTGATCCCCTGGCAGTACGCCGCGTGGGGCATCGTCACGATCAACCTCCTCCAGCACGACGGCTGCGACCCCGCGAGCCCGTGGAACCACTCGCGCAACTTCGTCGGCCCGGTGATCAACTGGCTGGCCTTCAACAACGGCTTCCATGGCGTACACCACCTCAAGTCCACGCTGCACTGGAGCCTCGCGCCCGAGGCGCACCGCAGGCTGCTCGCGCCGCACATCGACCCGCGCCTCGATGAGCCCTCCCTCATCGCCTATGCGCTCCGCACCTTCGTGCTCCCAGGAGGCCGCCGCAACTTCGACGGCACCCCTCGGCCGGTGCGCGACCCGGGCCCCGACGAGGACTGGATCACCGACGACGGGCCCATCCCGGCGACGTCCGTCACCTCCATCCGCATGGCCCTCCTCCGCGACGCCGCGGCCTGATCCACGCTTCCTCCAGGAGGCTCACCACCTCAGCCGCAGGTGCCCTTCGTGGACCGTCGCGGAGGTGCCCAGCGCCTTGCCGGTGCGGGTGAGCGTGCCCGCCAGCCAGCGGGTCTCCTCCGCGCTGGCTCGGGTCACCCGTAGGCGATGCATCCGGGTCGGGAGCATCTCCAGTCGGCTCAGCGCGCCGGCCTCGTCGAGGGTCACCAGGTAGAGCAGCCCGAGGTCGCCGCGATAGGCCTCGTGGCCGTGGATGCCCTCGTAGTCCGTCAGCAGATCGCCGCAGCCGTAGAGGATCGCCTGGCCGTGATGCACCTCGATGCCAGTGACGTGGTGCGACGAGTGGCCGTGCACCAGGTGCACCCCGGCGTCATCGATCATCCGTCGGGCGAAGCGGCGGTGCTCCGCGGCGATCGCGTAGCCCCAGTTGGGCCCCCAGTGGATCGACAGCACGATGAGCGCGCCCGATCGCCTCCAGGGCTCGATCGCTCGCCGTAGTCGGAGGACCGCGTCGTCGCCGAGGTCCATCAGCGCATGCACCCCAGGGAGCCGTGGACCGGCGGCCCAGGAGGGCGGCACGCCGGAGTCGACGCTGCCCGCGGAGAACACCGCCACCCGGCCGCGCTCGCCCAGGTCGACCACCGCGGGGCGCGTGGCCTCGTCGAGGTCGCGGCCGGCGCCGCAGCGGGCGATGTGCAGCCGGTCGAGCGTGTCGAGGGTGTCGAGCAGCCCGGAGGCACCCCAGTCGAGGACGTGGTTGTTGGCGAGGGCGCACACATCGATGCGCGCGGCAGCCAGGCAGCGCGCGTTCTCCGGGCTCACCCGGTAGTGGATGCCCTTCTGCCGATCCCAGTCCGCCGAGCGCGTGATGCTGGTCTCGAGGTTGATGATCCTCGCGTCGGGCCGAGTCGCGTCGAGCGCCGGCAGCGCGTCTCCCCACGGGTACTCCAGCCCCGCGCCGCGAGGGATCGGGCCCGCCGTCTCCTCGGCGAGCGCGACGTAGTCCCGGGCGTCACGCACGTAGGACTCGTGCAGCGTCGGGTCGCAGGGGTGCGGCAGGATCTGATCGATCCCGCGGGCCAGCATGACGTCGCCGCATACGAAGAGCGTGATCATCGGGTTTGATGGGCAGCAAGGGCGATGCCGTCTCCCCCCTCCCAGCGCTCCCACCCGAAGCGCTCCTTGCGGTATGAGCCCCTAAGCACCCATGAACGCCCGCTGGACCCTCCTCGCGCTGAGCGCCGCGATCGCCGCTGTCGGCTGCGCCTCGGAGATCACCGCCGCTCCGACCTCCGACGCCTCGGCGCGCGACGCCTCCGACGTCAGCGACGTCAGCGACGTCACCGACGCGCCCGATGTCGTGGCGCTCGACGCGCCCGCGATCGATGCGCCCGCGGACGTTCCCGTGCCCCGCGACCTTCCGCCCGACGACGTCGACCCGACCTGCCCCAACCGGGCGACGGACCGCTGCCTCGCGATGCCCCCGGGGCCCTGCGGCGACCTCTCCGACGGCGTCGAGCGCGTGGTCTCCTTCGCGGGCTTCCGGCAGGACCACGCGCCGAGCTGCGCCGGGGCCATGACCTCCGCGGGGCCCGACGCCGTGCTCCCGCTGGTGCTCACCCAGACCAGCGACGTGAACATCGCCGCGGCGCCCGGCAGCAGCGACGCCGTCGTGGTGGCGCTGCACCCCGCCGAGGGCTGCGGCGACGTGCGCCAGGAGATCCTCTGCGTCAACGGCAGTAACGCCATCGGGGCCATCGCCACCGCCCGAGCGAGCTCGCTCCCGCCGGGGCGGTACACCCTCACCGTGGCCACCGCGCGAGGCCTCGACGTGCGCCTCCAGACGCAGGTCGTCCCGGCGCGCCCACGGCTCCCCGGCGACCTCTGCCCCGGCGTGGCGGTGACCCCCGACGGCCCGCCGACGACCCTCGAGACCCGCGGCTTCGCCACCTACTCGGACTACGGCACCACCTGCGGGTACTTCTCGACCCGCGCCCTCGGCTGGGCCGACGCGGTGTTCAGCTACACCCTCACCGAGGCCCGGGACGTCCAGATCGAGGTCGGGGGAAGCTCCTCCGAAGAGCTCTTCATCGAGGTCTCCTCCGTCTGCGGATCGACCTCCCAGGCCATCCCCGGCTGCGACACCGGCCTGCCCGCGAGCCGCACGCTGCGCAACCAGCGCCCCGGGACCTACTACTTCACCGTCGAGCACCACTTCGACGTGCGCCCCACGCACGCGCTCACCGCGCGAGTCACCACCTCCGCCCCGACGCTCCCGGGGCCCAGCTCCCGCTGCCCGGGGGTTCCTGTCGCCGCCGAGGCGGCCGCGAGCGCCGTGGACATCGACGTGCTCACCGCGGGCCCCACGCTCTCGTGCCTCCCCCGGCAGCGGGCGAGCGCCTTCTGGAACCTCACCGCCCCGGCGGGCGAAGGCGACCTGCTGGTCAACGTGGCCACCTCGGCGATGCGCGGCGACGCGGCGCTGCAGGTGCGCGACGCCTGCGAGGGTGAGCCCGGCTTCGGCTGCGTGGGCCCCGACGACCGCTCGGCGCGCTCGGTCTGGACCCGGCTGCCGCGCATCGCGGAGGGACGGCGGCTCATCGTGCAGGGAGCGACCAACTCCTCCGGCGGCGAGCTCTCGGCCCGGTGGTATCGGGTGCCCACGCCGACGACCACCGAGGTGAGCGGCAACCTGCGCTGCGACGCCGTGACCCGCATCCCCCCGGAGGGCGGGGTGTTCGCGGGCAGCACCGCGGACGCCACGGCCGTGGCGACGCCCTCCTGCGCGACGACCATGTCGGGCTGCGCGGGAGCGAGGGGAGCCCTCTACCGCCTCGACCTCACCGCGAGGCGGCGCGTGGTGGCCATCGAGCGCAGCGCGGACTTCGACACGCTGCTCTCGCTGAGCGCGGGGATGAACTGCCCGGGCCGCAGCTTCGGGGCGATCTGCAACGACGACTGGTACAGCACCAACTCGCAGGTAGAGGGGGTGCTCGAGCCGGGCACCTACTGGATCTACGCCGCCGGCTGCGGCGCCACCCAGGTGGGGCGCTACACGCTGGAGGTGGCGGTGCTGCCTCCGTGACCGTCACCCGCGGCAACTGATCTACACTCCCGCGCCATGGCACAGGTGATTCCGGATGCGTGGCAGGTTCCGGCTCGCATCCGTCAGCGGGTGGGGGTGCAGGCCGGGCGGCAGCGGGCCATCGTCGAGGAGGGGCACCTGCTGCTGATCGTCCACGAGCTGCCGAAGGAGGACGACTCGGCCCGCGCGGCGAAGCTCTTCTGGAGGGCGCCCGACGGGGCCTGGCGCGCTTCGGGGGCGGGGCAGTCTAGCGGGCTCCCGGTGCTCAAGCGCCACCTGGACTCGTTGCAGCAGGCGCTCCACCAGCTCGACGCCAGGGTCGACTCGGGCAGGTCGGCGCAGGACTTCTTCACGGTGCTCAACGCCGCGACGCCGCTGCAGCGGGTCGTGCGGCACCTGCACAAGGCGCTGCAGGAGGCGCGCGAGGGAGTCGACGACCGGGAGGTCATCGCGATGCGAGACTCCGCCGGAGACCTGGAGCGCACCGCCGAGCTGCTGGTGGGCGACGCCCGCAACGCGCTCGAGTACACCGTCGCCCGCAACGCCGAGGCCCAGGCCGCCAACGGGCAGCGGGCGGTCGACGCGCAGCACCGGCTCAACCTCCTGGCGGCGCTGTTCTTCCCGGTGACCGCGATCGGGTCGATCCTGGGGATGAACCTCCGCACCGGGATGGAGCAGGCGCCGCCGGTGGTGTTCTGGGTGGTGCTGGTGCTGGCCTTCGCGTCGGGCTTCGCGATCCGCAGCTCGCTCGAGAAGAAGTGAAGCCGCTCCGCGGGCGCGGCGCTGGACTTATTGCCTGGTGTATCGTCCGCGGCTCCATGAACAGCGCGACGCGGCTCCTCCTTCTCGCGGCCCTTCCCCTGTGCGGCTGCGCGGCGGGCCCTACCCGCACCGTGGCCGAGACGCCGGTCGCCCGCGCGACGACGGCCGTCGCGGCGCCGCAGCCCGCGGCCGACCCGCCGGACACCCGACGCGTGCGAGGCGCCGGGTGGTCCGCCGCCATCCCCGCGACCTGGACCGACGGGGCCGACGAGCACGGCGCCCCGATGTGGACCTCGCCGCTCCCTCCGTCGCACCCGCAGCGCCGCGCGTTCTCGGTGCAGGTGGTGCGGGGCTCGGAGACCTTCGACCAGCTGGTCGACTCGCTGCCCGAGGTCTACCGCCAGCGCGAGGCCGCCGCGACCACGCGACGCTTCTCCCACCTCGGGGCGCAGGCCGCGGAGGTGGAGGTGCGCTTCCCCGCGAGCGTGCAGCAGATGCCGACCTTCCTGGGGGTGTTCATCGAGGGCAACGCGGGGGTGATCGTGACCTGTGGCGGAGAGCGCGACGAGTCCGTCGAGGGCTTCTGCCGCACGGTGATCGACTCCCTCTGGATGGGCCCCAACGCCCGCGCGACCCCGCCCGACCGCGCCCCGTCGGGCACCCGCTGGTTCGGGGCGCAGGGCCGCTACGTGCAGATCCCCGAGAGGTGGGCGCCGCTCTCGGAGATGTCCGCCCCGCAGGGCGACGCGCTCGGCAGCTCGGACGAGGGCGAGCACCACGCGGTGGTGCTTCACTTCATCAACGACCTGCAGATCCCGGCGCAGCAGGCCCTCCAGGGGGCGGTGCGAGGCATCACCGGAGACCGCGCCAACACCATCGTGCGCCAGCAGCCCTACCAGCACGGGCGCCGCGTGGGGGTGCTCGTCGACTCGACCCGCGCGGCGGTGCGCACCACCCCGACGACGCTCATCCAGTGGGTGATCCCCGCGGGGCCCGGGGCCTTCTTCACGCTCAACTGCGCGGGCCCGGCCGACGACATCGCCGCGCGACCGCAGGTCTGCCGCGACGTGCTCTCCTCCTTCGCGCCTGCGCCCGAGCGGTAAGGTCCTTGCCCGCGGGGCGGGGATGCGCCCACCATCGCCCCCCGATGAGCGTGAAGCACCGCTGGAGTCACGGGATGTTGGTGGCCGCGCTCCTCGCGGGCTGCGCCGGGTCGGACGGAGCCGTCGTCGAGACCATCGACGCCGCGGTGGCCGACGACGCCGCGGTCGCCGATGCGGGCCCCGATGCGGGCTTCGACGCGGGCGCCCCCGACGCGCCGGACGTTCCGCCTCCGCCTCCGCGCTGCGGCGACGGGGTGTGCGCCCGGCCGATGGAGGACTGCATGAGCTGTCCCCTCGACTGCAACCGCTGCCCCACCTGCGACATGGCGCCGAGCTGCACCGGGGCGCTCGCGATACCGACGGCCTCCACCGCGCTGCCCGTGTGCAACAACACCACGGCGTCGGGCGAGCAGCGCACCAACTACGCGTGCGGCACCGAGCTCGGCATGACCCCCGGCGCCACCACCTGCGCCGACCCGCAGCTGCGCTTCCGGGTGAAGGAGATCTCCATCCGCCGAGGGTGGTTCGACATCCCGCGCAACCTCTACTGCGTCATCAGCGCGGAGGACGGCCGCCACTCGGAGCTGCTGCTCACGACCCCTCGCGAGGTCGCGGGCAACCAGAACACCACGCGCATCAACCTCCCGCTCGGGCAGAGCGTCGCCTGGGGGCAGAGCGACCTCTACCGAAGCATCTCCAACATCACCATCAGCTACTCGTGCTTCCTCACCGCCAACGCCGGGGCGGCGCAGCGGGCGCTGATGGAGATCGCCGGGCGCGCGGCGATGGTCTCCCAGCACGCCGACGGCTACGGCTGGGTGTTCGGCACCGTGGCGGTGCTCGGGACCATCATCGGCAGCTCCCTCAGCGGCATCTCCGACACGCAGGTGCTCGACGTGCAGCAGACCATCTCCGCGGGCGCGCTGCTCAACCTCACCAACGGCCGCACCTGGGAGATTCGCAGCCAGCACGGCAACATCAACCTCTCGGGCGCGTGGGACCTTCGGCTCACCATGGAGTCCTGGGGCTGCGCGGGCGTGCGCACGACGGTTCGGTGAGCTGACGGCAGGGGGTGAGGTTCCTTCGGTTCCGGGGACCGTCTGCCGATGGGGCGGCGGCTCCGTCCGCGGCGACCTCGCGCAGGCCCTCGCAGCGCAAGCGACGGGTCGGCCGGCGCTCAGCGCGGCGCGCAGGCGGCGGTGACCCCGGCGGCGCAGAGCCGCGCGAGGTGCTCGCAGCCCGAGGCCACCGCCCCCGCGCACGCGCGGCGGTAGAGCGCCGCCGCGGCGGGGACGTCGGCGGCGACGCCGGTGCCGTGCTCGGTCATCACGCCGAGGTGGTTGCAGCCGAGGGGCTCGCCCTGGCTGCAGGCCTGCTGGAAGAGCGCGACGGCGAGCGGCGGGTTGCGGGCGACGCCGCGCCCGGAGGTGAGCATCGCGCCGAGGTTGCAGCAGGCCCAGAGCGATCCGCCGTTGCACGCCTGCTGGTAGAGCGCGGTCGCGAGCGTGGGGTTGGCCGCGACGCCGTCGCCCTCGTCGTACATCCGCCCGAGGTTGCTGCACCCCACCAGGTTGCCGCCGTTGCAGGCCTCCTGGTAGAGCGCCGCCGCGCGCGAGCGGTCGGCCGCCCCGCCGCGCCCCGTGGCGATCATCGTCGCCGCGCGCATGCACGCGTCGGTCGCGCCCGCGCGGCACGCCTGGTCGTACAGCCCGAGAGCGCGCGCCGCGTCGGCCGGGACGCCGCGGCCCGCCTCGTGGCACGCCGCGAGCGCCGCGCACCCGCCCGCCTCGCCGTGGCTGCACGCCCGCGCGTAGAGCGACGCCGCCTGCGCGAGGTCGACCTCCGCGCCGCGCCCGTCCTCGTAGAGCCGCCCGAGGTTGAGGCACGCCGCGTGGCGCCCCGCCTGGCACGCCTGGCGGTAGAGCCGCGCGGCGCGGGCGGCGTCGGCGGTCACCCCGCGGCCGGCGTCGTAGAGGCGCCCGAGCGCGCCGCAGCCCTGCGCCTCGCCCGCGTCGCAGGCCTGCTGGTACATCGCCGCCGCGCCGGCGGGGTCGGCCGCGCCGCCGCGCCCGGCCTCGAGCATCGCGCCGAGGTTGACGCAGCCGAGCGGGTCACGGCCCTCGCAGGCCTGGCGGAAGAGGGCGAGCGCGAAGCCGGGGTTGCGCGCCACGCCGCGGCCCGCGTCGTGGAGGCGCCCGAGGCCCGTGCACCCGGCGGTGCAGCCGTTGTTGCAGGCCTCCTGGTAGTGCGTGGCCGCGCGGGCCTCGTCGCGGGCGACGCCGCGGCCGTCCTCGTACATCGCGCCGAGGTTGGCGCACCCCGCGCCGCCGCCGACGATGCATGACTGCTCGAAGCGCGCCGCGGCCGCCTCGGGGTCGCGCGCCACGCCGCGGCCGTCCTGCAGGAGCAGCCCGAGGCGGTTGCAGGCCGCCGCCACGCCGCCGCGGCAGGGCAGGGCGTAGAGCGTCGCGGCGCGCGCCGGCTGGGGCGCCGGGACGCCGCGGCCGTCGTCGAGCATCGCCCCGAGGTTGTAGCAGCCGAGGAGGTCGCGCCGCGCGCACGCCCGGCCGAAGAGGGTGACCGCGTGCGCCTCGTCGCGGGCGACGCCGCGGCCCTCGGCGAACGCGAGGCCCGCCTCGCGGCACGCGCTGGCGTTGTTGCGCGCGCAGTGCCGCTCGAGCGAGGCGGGGTCGGTGGCCGTGATGGGCTGCGCGGCCGCCGCGGACGACCCCAGCGCGAGGGCGAGGGCCAGCGCGCGCGGTCGCCGCGGGGCGGTCACGGACAGCACCAGCCGATGCCTCCGACGATGTCGACGCAGCCCGCCGAGCGGGCGGCCTGCTCGGACTCGCCGTGCGAGGCGAAGTAGGGCGTCACGGCCCAGGCGCGCCGCGGGCGGGACGACCCGGCGCACGTCGGGTCCCAGTCGAGGCGGCGACGGAAGGCGTGGCCGGGCGCGCGCGGGACGCTGTGCGCCACGGGCCGAGGCGCGGGCGCGGGCGGGGGTGCCACGGCGGCGGGGGGCGCGGGCGGGGGCGCCACCGCGGCGACGGTCGGCGGGGGCGCGGGGGGGAGGGG
>Ga0207969_100043_pt1 | contig 89613 bp, 79 predicted proteins | sample LakWasMet25_LOW6_2_FD_183869 | JGI IMG/M metagenome (GOLD analysis project Ga0207969, IMG submission 183869) | Freshwater sediment methanotrophic microbial communities from Lake Washington under simulated oxygen tension - Sediment Metagenome... | ecosystem: Environmental > Aquatic > Freshwater >...
ATCCGAGTCAACCTCGCCGCATCACCACGGTCTTCGATACCATCGAGCGCGAGGCGCGTATCCATGCGCGGGTTGCGTGACGAAACCACTGTTCCACAAGGCGTTTCACGCTAACCGGTCAGGCATGCGTTAGCTCCATTCGGGTGTCGAGCAACCCGAAGTCAACATCACGGGCCAAGAAGCCGTCAAAGCTTTCGAAAGATGAACCGAATCCCGAGCTGGCAGCCACAATCAAAGCAGAACAGCGTCGGGTTGGTGCTCTGCTGCGGAAGCTCCGAGAAAATCGGGGATTCTCTCAAGAACACGCCGCAGAGCTTGCCGAACTGACTCAGGAGCATCTTTCCCGGATCGAGACAGGCACAAGGGGCAATGTGACTCTCGCAACTCTGGTTAGTCTGTGCAGAGCATATGATGTTTCGATTCGAGATCTCTTCCCCGAATCTCCAGCGATGCTTCCCGAAGGCAACAGCCCCAAGAGTTGAAGTCAGCCTGAGAGCTGTTCCAATTCTAATGGTTGGGAACAGCCCCAAACCCGCCGTCCAGCTCACTTGTTTTCAGGCACTTCGGAGAGGGCTGGCGTGGGGGGATTTGGAACAGCGCCCTCCGCAGCCTTGAGAGCCCTCTGGACGTTACTAGGGCTGGTGTTCAGGCGCTTGGCAATCTGTCGCACGGACAGCCCCTCCCCCTTCATCACCAGCACCCTCGTCGGGTCTAGTCGGAGACCGGGGCGGCCGAGCACTACGCCCCTCCGCTTGGCGGCCTGGAGACCGGAGTGAACCCTGGACACGATCACGTCCCGCTCGAAGGCAGCGAAGGCTGAGACGAGGTGAAGCAGGAGCCTGCCGGTCGGGGTGGTCATGTCGAACGGCTCTGTCACTGAGACGAAGTCGATCCCCAGGGAAGCAAGCTCCTCCAAACACATGACCATGTGCCTCATGGATCGGAAAAGCCTATCCGATCGGTAGACGACCAGAACATCGAACTTTCTGGCATGAGCAGCCTTCATGAGCCGATCGAGTTCGGGTCTTCTGTCCTTGGTACCCGAGATTCCCTTGTCTTCGAAGGTGTCCGCCAGCTTCCACCCTCTGCGCTCGATGAACTCTATGGTCTCGTCCGCTTGGAGAGCCGTGTCCTGCTCCTTGGTGGAGACCCTCAGGTACCGGGCAGCTCGGACAGTCTTGGTGGAGAGCCTTGCGTTTGCCACGAACCCATCATAATATATGATATCAAAAACATCAACGACTTGTTGATATCACAAATGGTGCCTATGTCTGATTCGAAGACCAGTTCGCCCCGAGGTAGAGGAAGGCCAAGGAAGCACGAGGGTGAGGTGCAACCTTTCTTGCTCAGGCTGCCCACGGAGCTCCATCGCCAGCTCCGACACCATGCTCTGGATGCGGGCAGTAGCCTCCAGGATGTTCTGGTCGACGTGATCGAGGGATGGTGGAGGGAACAGAGGGCGAGGCAGACCGCCCCACCTAAGTCTCCCGATGCGAGCCCTCAGGATGGATCGAGTGCCATCGGAGGCCCTCCAGCCCCGTCCTCTGAGCCCAGGTAGCTCAGTTGGTCGAGCAGGGGGACGGAACCAGCGGGAGCAACCCGAGAGCGCTCCCACGGGCCGCTTGGTGTCCCCCTGGTGTCCCCCGCTACCTCGACGGCTTCTTGCGGTGGTGGGGGGTCCTCGGATTTGGCAGCAAATCCAGGGACTTATTGGTGCCCAGAGACGGAGTCGAACCGCCGACACGGGGATTTTCAATCCTGGCGGAGCCTGCTGGAACCGCGATGGATTCAATTGTGTTGGGCATCGATGGGACGCATTTGGGACACGCTCGGGGACTCGACGCCGCGATGACCGCACAGGTCCTGGGTGCGCTCGACGCGGGCCTCGCCGACGTGGCGCAGGGGCTGCTGCGCAAACTGCTGCGACGGCAGCTGGGTCGGTGAGCCTGTCGTCGTTCCCAATGGGTAGCGGGCGTACCACGGAGGCGCTGATCTTGCGGATTCACAAGGAGATCGTGTGAAGCGCCCCCGGAAGGATGTCGGCCCCAGCACGCCTCGACGGCCGCCCTGCCCTTCGCCCGTCGCGCGCTCGGCCGCGGCCGCCACGAAGCCTGCCCGGCGTCGCAGCGCTTCCGGCGTCACGGCGGCGCTCCGGCGCAGCACCGGCTCGCGTGCCCGCTCGGTACCCCGCGAACCGAGCAGTCGCCGCGGTGTATCGTCACGCGCACCGTGCCCGCGCGTACCGCCGGAGAGTGCCCGCGCTTCGGCGGGAGGTGGCCTCGCTCGGTGACGTCGTCCGAGTCGCTTGGGTCTGCCATCATCTCGCGGACGCCCACGACGCGACACCTGCTCGACGCAGTGGACGACAGTGCCTCGACGCGTGGCGCTCTCCGACGTGACGGAGCTCGCCCGACGAGACGAGATGCGCGCGCAACTGCTCGCCGTGGCCTCGCACGAGCTCGGCGGCCCGCTCACCACGCTGCGCATGTCGCTGGGCGCCGAGGCGCTGTAGCGGCGGTGCGCGCCTCACCGCTCATTGCGTGGACGGCGATGGCGCAACGCGCGGCCGCTCAGCAGCGGCCGCCCAGGGGGCGCAGGAGGGCACGCGGTCGAGCGCCCTCGACCTGGAGACCCGCGGGTTCAACCTCTCGGGGGCGCTCCAAGTGCCCTCGGAGCTCGACCTCACGCTTGAACTCATCGGGCGCCTGCAGCCCTTCGAGCTGCACCTCGCGGTCGAGCGCGACGCGCCCGTCGCCCGCAGCGGACCCGACCAGGTCTACGCATACGCCCTCGCGGTGTGGGCCTTCGACCTGGTCCGCCGCCAGCCGCGCCCGCTGGAGACCCGCGGGGAGCTGCGCTCGCCCTGACGCCGCCCGACGTCAGCGCCCGGTTCCGGTCGGCGCGCTAGGGTCCGCCGTCCGATGCCTGGGCGTCGGCCTTCCCGCTGGCGGGCGCCACAAAGTACGTCGCGGCCCGCTCCTCCCCCTCGCTGCGCAACAAGTCCGTCCAGAGGCCAAGCGCCAAGGCGCCGCGGATCTCACCGCGCGGGCGCCCGAGCGTCCGTCGGATCTCCTCGCCGCCGAGCCCGGGCTTCTCCCGAAGAGGCGTGGCGATCGCGTCGAGGGTCTGCGACGCCTCCGGGGACGATCTACGTCCCGATCCGTCGGCCTTCGAACGTCCCGACCCCGCCCCTCGTGCCTTCCTGCCGGGCGGCCTGGCGGCGGACGATTGCCGGCCGGGGATCGACCCTGCCTGAAACGTGAGGGCGTCCAGCTCCGCGGCGGCCGCGGCGGGTAGGAGAGCGAGGAGTTGCTGGGTGAACTCCTCCACGAGTGCGGACACAGTCTCGGCGACGGGAGCGGGCAAGGAAGACCTCGCTGGGGTGACGATGATCGTGGGTTCGGACGCACCGGGCGGGAGGGCACCGGCCACGCCGTGCGGTGGGAGCGATCGAGCACGCGGGGCTCGCGCGTCCGGTTTGGTGACGCTCCCTACCGCAGTCGCGTCCGAAGGAGAAGTCGTAGCGCAGCGGCCTCGCCGCGTCGCATCGAACCGCTGCGCCGTGCTGCGTCGCGTGGCGGGGGCGAGGTTCGCCCGGTGTGCTGGTGAAGCTCACGGCGCCCGCTTCCGACCGGGGGGTTCCCGGCGGGTTCAGCCTGGCCGGTCGAGCGCCCCGAGGATCTCCTCTTCGGTCGGGAAGTGCCCGCGCTCGAGCTTCGAGAAGATCTTCCGCCCGTCGACGAACACCTCGAACGCCCCACGCGCGCCCGGCACCACGGCCGCGTCGACCCCGAGACGACCCTTGATTACAGCTGCGAGACCCGCAGCCCGTGGTTTGTAGTTTCTGTATCGCACCCGGTTGTCTGGACAAGAAACTTCGTTATGCCGCCAACCGTTGCTGATTGAATGCCCTCATCTCGACCGGGCTCCGGTAGCCGTTCTTCTCCAGCAGCCATCCGGCGTTGTAGCGGTCGATGAACTCGCCCACCGCGGCCCGCAGGTCGGCCGCGTCGCGGAAGACCCGCCCGCGGATCACCTGCGCCTTGAGCGTGCGGTTGAACCGCTCGGCCACCCCGTTGGTCTCCGGCTCCGCCACGTACCCGAAGCTCGGCGTGAGAGACCAGAACTTCAGCTCGTTGAGGAAGTGCTCCGAGGTGTACTGCGTCCCATGATCCATGCGCAGCGACAGCCCTCGCGCGGCCCCGCGACCGACGCCGCGACCCAGGCGCACCAGACCTTGCCGCAGGGGCTCGAGCGCCGCGAAGCGGTCGCCCTTCTCGGTGACGTGCCAGCCCATCACCTCGCCGTTCCAGTGCTCCACCGCGACGAAGATCCACACCCAGCCTTCCACCGTCTCCACGCGCATCCCGTCGGTGCCCCACATCACGTCCGGCGCGTCCGTCACGATCCGCCCGTCGTGCGCCCGCACGTGGCCCTGCCGCGCCCGGTGCGGCGAGAGCAGTTGCGCCCCGCGCATCACCCGGAGCACCTGGCGGGCGAACACCGGGTGCCCCGCCCGGCGCAGCCGCGCGCAGACCTTCCGGTGGCCCTCGCCGTGGAAGGGTGAGCCCGCCAGGTCGCCGCGCGTCAGCTCCAGCACCCGCTCGTCCGCGAGCCGGGGCCGAGGGCCGCGTGGCCGCCGCGGTGCCGCCGTCGCCGTACTCGCCGTAGTCGCCGCCGTCGCGGGCACCTCCGTCGAGGTCGGCAGGGAGCGGCGCCGGGCGCGCTCGGCGGAGAACGAGGAGCGCGGCACGCGCCACGCCGCGCACACCCGCGTGAGGCCGTAGGGGCGGCCGGCGGCGGGGGAAGTCGCGGCGCTCATCGCCTCGACTTCCTCAAAGCAAAAGGGGCCGTCTTGTCCCGCTCCTTTCGCAGGAGCTCGTTCTCCATGGAGAGCTCGCCGATGCGCTTGTGGGCCTTGTCCAGCTCCTGCTGGGTGGGGTCGTCGGCCTCGCGCTCCTTGAGCCCCAGCTCCATGCCGCTCAGGGCGCGATCGCGCCAGGCCTCCAGCCGATGGAGCTCAACCCCCAGCTCCCGCGAGAGCGCGTCCAGCGGCTCGCCCTTGAGGAGGCGCAGCACCACCTCGCGCTTGCGGCTCAGGCTCCACCGCTGCCCCGGCCCGAGCGGCCCCGCGGCCGCGCCCTTCCTCGTCTCGTTCGTCATCGTGCGCCCGTCTCCCATCCCAGCCTCCTGGACTATCCCCCGTCCAGATCAACCGGGTGCGCATCACGCGCAGCTCGACCCGACTGGCTCGCACGTCTGCAGGAACACCGCGCGCGCGTCCGGGCCGAGTCTCCAGTAGCCGGGGTCGTTCACCGACCCCTCGGGCCACACGCAGCGCCCGCCCTCGCAGCGCCCGCCCTCGCCGCACGCGGGGACGCAGGCCGCCGACGCGGCGTCGCCCCACCCGCCGTCGGCCCCCGCGTCGACCGGCACGCACGCGCCGCCCACGCAGACCGTACCCACCCCGCAGGCGCCCCCGCACCCGGCGTCGGGCGTCGCGTCGGGCCGCGGCCCCGCGTCGACCGTGCCGACGCAGGCGTTGGTGTCGTCGCACGGGTCGGACGTGCAGGCGGTCGCGAGGAGGGCGAGGCAGAGCAGGAGGGGGCGCATCGGGGGGACGGTACGTCGAGCGACGGGCGTTGCGGTTGGTTTGCGGTGCGTGCGTCGCTCTCCGCGCGGGCGTTCCCCACTCTCCGCCCACTTTCCGCCCACTCTCCCGCTGCGTTTCGTCCCACTCTCCGGCCACGTTCGCGGCCTCGGCGGCGCTACGCTCGCGCCCGTGGACACGACGGGCTGCCCTCGGTGCGTGCCGCACGTGGTGGCTTCGGCGCGGTTCGACTACCTCGCCGGCCCCGACGTCTTCGCGACGTGGGGCTTCGACGTGCACTGACGACTCGCTAGCACCCGCCGTCCGGCGGACGCACGGCGACGCAATTCCTGAAGGTGACCAGGCGCCGGGCGGTCTCGTCGGGACAGCAGATCGGGCGGTCGGCGGGACAATCTGCGGAAGAGTGGCAGGCGATCGCGTCGGGGGGATCGCAGCGGCCCGCGCAACGCCACTCCCTCCCTACATTGATGTCGCCGCTGCCGCGACGGAACGAGCAGCAGACGCCACCGCAGCGACCGCAGTCCTCGGGACCGTCGCAATACGCGTGGATGAACTGAGGGACGTGGTCAAGAGGCGTGCACTGCGGCACGACCGCCTGGATGTTATAGTCGCAGTACTCTCCCGTCCGGCAGATCGGACCGCACCGCACGACGCCGGGAGGGCCGATCGCAGGGTCGACCGCCGCGTCCGTTGGCAGCGCGCACGCGCGCACGGACGCCTCGGCCCCGACGTCGGAAGGAACATCGGCCGGAGCGTCGATCGTCGTATCCACAACCGAGCCGTCAGCCGACGCGCTCGTCGAGCCGACCGAAGCGCTACAGCTAAAGAGCAGGACCGTGGGCCAGACGCCGCGCACGGCCCCAACCCTACACCCGCGAGCCGGGGCGCGGAGCAACACCCACTGCACACGATCCCGACAAGGGCCGCCCCGCGCATCGCACGACCGGGGCCCCATCGGCCACGACGTCATTCGGAAGCATCGAAGCCCACTCCCACGAGGCACGCCCTCCCCGTCCCACCGGCAACCTGCCCGCGGCACCCCTTCGCGCGGTGAGCACTCACCCCGTCGCCGCATCCTCGGCGGGGAGGTAGACCACCACCCGCCCGCGCCCCGCCTCGGCCTCGAGGCGCGCGATCTCCCCTTCCAGCTCGCGGTCGGTCATCCACCGCAGCCGCGCATAGAGCGCCACCCTGTCGGGCGCGTAGACCGGGGGCGCCGGCGCAGCGGCACCCTTCCCCATCCCCACCCGGTCTAGCAGCGCGGCGGCCAGGCGCACCCGCGGGTCCTCGTCGTCCAGCGCGTCCACCAGCGCCTCGGCCGCACGCGGCGCCGCTTCGCAGAGGATGCGCCGCGCGGCGGCCAGCGCCTCCGCGGCGGCCTCCCGCGGCGTTTCGTCCCACTCACCGGCCGCGTTCGCGGCCTACCTCGGGCACATCGCTGGAGTCGCGACCCTGGATCCGGACACCGCAGCCCAGCAGTTGTTCAAGTAGTTGCGCCCGTCACAGCCGCAGACCGGATCGCTCTCCCCCGTGCAGCGGCTGCGGTTCTCCGTCGCCCGGCAGCCACCCGGCGTTCCGCACCCCTCACCTACGCAGTACTCCCCGGACTGGCACTGGTCGTTCGTGACGCAGGGGAACGACGTCCCGGGCGGCGGTACCCGGCAGCACGCGGGACAGGACCGATCTGTACAGGTGCCCGTCACCGGGCAACACCGCTGGTCGGCGGGGCACTGCGTGTCGCTCCCGCAGGGGATCCTCGCGCGAGCGGTACCTCCCCCGTCCGACGAGAGGCCGATCCCGCAGGCCCCCGACCCAGAGCCGGTCGTCCTTACCCCCGCGAGGCAGGCCGCCTGGGGGCTCGGGTACGCCCGGCCATCGCATCCGCAGGCCCCACATGAGCCACTGCAGATGCCGCAGTTGCTGCGTGGCTGGCAGTGGCCCGGCCCGAGACAAAGGAAGGGGCTGTCGCCGAAGCAGAGCTCGCCCGCAGCGCACTGGGCGATGGATGAGCAGGTCCGGCGAGGGTCCGCGTCCGGTGGTGGGCGCGGGCACCGGGCGGCCTCTTCCTCGACTCGGTAGCAATCCCCGGTGAGGAGGCAGCACGTCGCGCCGCTCGGACAACCCTGGGCGGAGCAGGAGCCTTGGCCCGACTGCTCGGAGCTCACCACGTCGGGCCAGACGGGACCTGGAGGCGTGTCGCCACCGGCGTCGGCGCGACTTGCCGTGGAAGCACACGCGGCAAGTGAAAGGGCAAAGTGGAAGGACAGGAGCTGAGCGAGGGCGCGCACAGCTCACGCTACCCTGGCAGGGATCGCGCTGGGCGCGCGTGAGTCGCTCGGCCGCCGCCCGCGGCCGCCTCGGTCTCAAGGCGCGCGACCTCCCGCTCGAGCGCCGCGTCGCTCAACCGCGGCGGCGCGCCGCGGGCCGGGTCAGCCGGCGACGGCGGGGGTGGCGAGCGAGGCGCGGGTGGTCTCCATTTCGGTGACCCGGGCCGCGCGCTCGGCGGCGAGCTGGTCGACCTTCGTGCGCAGGCTCGCGAGCTCGTCGCCGTGCGCGGCGCGCTGGCTGCGCGCGGCGGCCTCGGCCTCGTCGCCCGCCTCGCGGTCGACGGAGGCGAAGGGCTGGTTGATGGCGGGGCGCTCGACCATCGAGAGGAAGAGCGGGATGGGCGCGACGATCTCGCCCGTGCGCGCCGCGCGGCCGTCCACGGGCCGGTTGCGCACCCTCAACTCGCTGAAGAACTCGATGCTGAAGCCGGTGAGCTCCCCGCGGACGATCTCACCGAGGGTGCTCGCGTCGCAGACGCGCGAGGTCACCACCCACGCGTTGGGCGGGTCGTCCGGGTCGCCCTCGCGCGTGAGGTAGGACTCCACGACGTTGCCGATCGGGCCGTGGTCGTGGTGGGCGTCCACGGCGCGGCCGTAGGCGAGGAAATCGTGCGCGAACTTCTCGAGCGTCGCGCGCCGCATCCACGTGCCCCAGGAGTCCACGCGCAGCTCCGCCTCGGCCGGGTGGACCTCCATCGAGGGCGGCGGGTCGAGCGCCACGTAGGCGACCCCACGCACCAGGGCGCGCTCGACTTCGGAGCGCGCGAAGTGGAACTGGATGCGGGGAGCTTCGAGGGCCATCGCAAGGGGCACCGGGGTCAACCCCTCCATGCGGACTGGACCCGCGCGGCGTCGGGCTCACGGGCTTTGCCTCCTGGATGCGGCTGGTCGCCGATTCGTGGATCAGCGGGTGTCGAGGCAGGGCACGCCCGGTACGCCGAGACCAGAGGCGGCATGGACGCGGGGGTTCAGGGGTACATTGCGCGGAGGACCATGGAAGTCGTCATCAGGAGGGCGCAGGCGGGGGACGGCGAGCAGCTCGCGCGATTGAACGACATCGTCCAGCAACTGCACGTCGACCGGCGGCCCGACACCTTCGGGCCATCCCCCCGCGACGAGGTTTCGGCGTGGTTCGAGGCGCGCCTCGCGGACCCGGACGCGCGGGTCTGGCTCGCGGAGATCGAGGGGCGACCCGTGGGCTACGTGCTGGCCCTGTTCCATACGCGGGACGCGAGCCGGTTCACCCTGGCGCGTCGCTGGTGCGAGGTCGACCAGATCGCCGTCGACCCGACCGCGCGGCGGCGAGGCGTCGCCCGCGCCCTCGTCGCGGCCCTTGCTCGGGAGGCGGAGGCGACCGGCGTCGCGGAGCTCAAGGCGCAGACGTGGGGGTTCAACGAAATCGCCCGCCGAACCTTCGAGGAGCTCGGCTTCGAGGTCGAGAGCGTCCGACTCCGACGCGACGCGCGGGGTGGATAGGCCCGCTGGCTCTAAGGGGCCTTCGGGGTGGAGGCCCTCCCCCGACTTCGGCTTGCCGGCGGCGCGCGGCGATGTGAGCATCGCCCCCGAGGAGACCGAGCCAATGGGTGGGAGCATCGTGTCGCGCCGGGGATTTCTGGGCGGCGTCGGGTCGGCACTGATCGCGGCGCTGGGGGGGTGGGCGCTCGCGGGCTGCGGCGGGGAGGACGTCTCGGTGCGCATCCGCCGCGTGGACGGATCGGTGCAGGGCAGCGTCGCGGCGGTGCGGGCGTCGGTGGTGCTCACCAACCGCACGCAGGTGGCGCAGACGGTGCCGGTGCGGATGACGCTGACGGTCGGCGGCACGGTGATCGGCACCGAGGAGGACATGGTGGACGTCGCGGCGGCGGGGATCATCTGCTGGTGCCTCAACATCTTCCTGCCAAGCTTCCGCGGGTCGATGAGCGACGCGACGGTCACGATCACCGTCGCCGAGGAGTCGGAGACGGCATCGCTCTCGACCTTCGGGGCCGACCCCCTGCGGAGCTGCGACTACACCTGCAACTTCTGACCGGGCGCCGATGCGCGCCCGGCGCCGCACACACCACGGTGTAGCGGTGGGGCCGCTGACGCGGAAGCTCGCGAACCACCGCCGCGCGGCCTCGGCGTGCAGCCCGAACCCGAGCACATCGTCGAGCGGATGAGGTTTTCGGCTCACGGGCCGGCCCGCTTTTGATTCGAGGATCAGGCGGTTGATTCGAGGATCAACCAGCATCCCTGGGGTCGACGCCCGTACGCTCCCGGATGATGCCGCAAGCGCGGCCGATGCGGTCGTCGCTGACGATGTGCCGACGGCGAGGGACGCTCCGCTCGTCGACGCCGGCCGGTTGCGCAGACCGCCGTCCCGTTCGACTCGGGGCTCGCTCCCACCGGAAGGAGTCCCCGATGCTCACCGCGTGCGACTCTCCCTCGGTGACCATGCCGCCCGCGACCGCGCGGAGGTCTACGCCCAGGGCGCACCGGAGGGGGTGCTGGTACTTCCACCGCGAGGGGGGCTCGGCGGCTGTCCCCGCGGGCCGTGGGTCCTGGGCTGGCGCCCGGCCGCCGTCGCTGCGGCGACGCCCTGCCATCGGGCCCCCAGGGGACTTCGATGGTTCCCGGGGCCGCGCAGGCCTGGAGTGACGGCGACCTCGCGATGGGCCACGCTGCGCCCGGCGCGGTGGCCGGGGCGCGCCCGCGCCCGTGAGGAGCAACATGAAGCGGTGGGTGATGGCGGCGGGGGCGGCGTGGCTCGGCGGGTGCGAGCCCGAGGCGAAGGTGGCCCCGCAGCGGGACGGCGCCGTCGCCGACGGGGCGGGCGGCCCGGCGGGCCCGACGGTGGAGCGCTTCGCCGACGACCTCGCGGGCGCGATCTGCGCGGCCCACTGGCGGTGCGGTGCGCCCTTCGCAGAACTCGCGCTCTTCCGCGCGATGGCCGGGAGCGTCGAGCGCTGCCGCGGGGTGGTCGCTCCGCTGCTCGCGGCCGACGTCGGCGACCTGCATGTGTCGCTCGCCGCCGGCTCGACCCGTTTCGACCCGGCGGGAGCGCGGCGCTACCTCGACCGCGTCGCCTCGGCCTGCCGGCGGGGTTTCGGCGAGGTGCGCCAGCACGGATACGGCGAGGCCTTCGTGGGCGCGGTGACCGCGGGCGGCGCCTGCCAGCGCACCGAGGAGTGCGCGGGCGACGCGTGGTGCGACCACGGCCCGAGCGGCGACGGGCGCCCCTGCCCCGGCGTCTGCCGCCCGCGCCGCGCGCCTGGCGAAGCGTGCGAGTCCGTCATCCAGTGCGCTCGGGCGGGCTCGGCCGACGACGTCCAGTGCTTCCGCGAGGCCGGCTCGGAGCGCTGCGTCGCCGTCCGGCGTGTCGGGCCGGGCGCGGAGGGGGCGCCCTGCGGGACGACCCCGATCGACGCGACGACCGTGAGCCTCGCGGAGTGCGCTGAGGGCCTCTACTGCCCGCGAGCGAGCGGCCCGCAGCATTGCACCCGCCCGCTGGCGGTGGGCGAGTCGTGCACCGGGGGCGCGCCCTGCGTCGCCGGCGCGCTCTGCGCGCTGGAGGCAGGCGGTATCGACGGCGTCGAGTTCTGCCGACCGTACGCGGTCGTGAGCCGCGAGGGCGAGCGCTGCGAGGCGAGCGGCGTGGGGGCGCGCTGCGACTCCCTCGCGCGGCTCGCGTGCGCCGACGGGGCGTGCCGGTCGACCGGCGATGGGCAGGAGGGCTCGGCGTGCGGGCAGGGCCGGCAGGAGTTCTTCGACGTCTCCTGCGAGGCGGGCTTCTACTGCGACCGCGCGACGCGGCGCTGCCGGCCGGTGCTCGGCCCCGGCGCTGCCTGCACGCGATCGGAGCAGTGCTCCCTCTCCAACTGCGTGCGCGCCTCCCGCGACGCGCCGGGCGCCTGTGCCGAACGGTACTGCTTCTGAACGCCCTGCCGGGGGCGCGGCGTGCGGCCGCGGGAGGGCGAGCGGTCGCGGCCTCCGCAGACCGGGACATTTCCGGCGCGCCCTCGACGGGCGCACGCTCGGCTGGTGATGCCGTCGACCGGGGTGCACACATGGGCGGGGTTTCGGCGCGCGGGCTCGAGGCGTGGCGGCTACTCGCCACGATGGCGCGCTGCGGTGCGGCGACGGTGGACGGGACCTCGGGCGACGCCGCATCCGTGACGGAGCCTCACGCCGTCGGTCGTCGTGTTGCCGGACTCTCGCTACGGGTACTGTGCCCGTCCATGAGAGCCATGGGGATGGGGACGATGCTCGCGCGCTTCGTGGCGATGGCGCTGCCGCTCGCCGGGTGCTGCGAGACCACGCACCACACCGCGCTCGTCGACCTCGAGGGTCGGCCGATCACCGAGCCCGTCGGGGGTGACGCTGGGACCAGTGACGCCGCAGCGACCGGGACGCTCGACTGCCAGGCGCTCTGCCTCCAGCCCATCATCGGCCGGTGCCTCTCCTGGGAGATCGAGTCCTGCGAGCGGTCCGACCCAGCGGGCAGCACGGTGACCTGCCGCTACGTCGACACGCAGTGCCCGGACATCCTGCCGCTCCCGAGGGCGGTCTGCGGCCGACGTACCCACGGCGTCGGTCTCGTGGCCGCGCTCGGCGACGACGCGCTCGGCCGCGCGCTCGCTCACATGGCGGCGCTGGAGGCGGCCTCGATACCGGCCTTCACACGCCTCGCGCGAGAGCTCGCCGCACACCACGCGCCGTTGTCGCTGATCCGCGCGGCGGAGCGAGCGAGGCGCGACGAGGTGCGACATGCAGCGACGATGCGCGGCCTCGCGCAGGCGAGGGGTGGGTCTGTGGGGCGCGTGACGGGGCGGGCCGAGCGCGGGGTGCGTCCGCTCGCAGAGCTGGCGATCGAGAACGCGCTCGAGGGATGCGTGCGAGAGACGTGGGGGGCGGCGGTGGCGAGGTTCCAGGCGGCGGGCGCGGCCGACCCGGCGCTGCGAAGGGCGATGGGGGTCATCGCGCGCGACGAGGCGCGGCACGCGGCGCTGGCGTGGCGGGTACACCGGTGGGCGCTGTCGAGGCTCGACGAGCCAGCGCGGAGGGAGTGCGCGCGGGCGCTGCGCGACGAGGCCGCCTCGCTGCGCCGAGAGCTCGACGGGTGCTTCGATGACGCGACGGCTCGCGCGCTGGGCGTGCCGACGGGCGCGGCGGCCAGGGCGCTGGCGTCCGCGATCGACGGCGCGCTGTGGGGCCGGGCGTGAGCCCCCGGCGGGCGGGGGCGCTGTCGCTGGCGGCGATGCTGATGGGAGCGGCGGGGGCGCAGGCCGACCCACGCTTCACGGTGACGTGGCACCCGCTGTCGCTGCTCTCGTACGGCTGGCAGGTCGAGTTCGAGGCCGCGCCATCGCGCTGGATCTCGCTGCATGCGTCGCCCACGACGGTGATCACCGTCGACGACGGTCTCCCTCGCCCGCTGGGGTTCGCGATGGACGTGGGCGTGCGGGTGTTTCCGTTTGGGCGCGCCCCGTCGGGCTTCCTGCTGGGGGCGCACATGGGCGCCGCAACCTGGAACGTCGCGGACCTGGAGCCCGCCGCGGACGGCTTCGCGGTGCGCGGCGGGCTCACGGTCGGGTACACCTTCGTCTTCGCGCGGAAGTTCGTGCTCTCCGTGGGAGGCGGTGGGGAGTACGTGCGCTTCACGCCGTCCTGGCAGGGAGCCGAGAGCTACGGGCGCGCATGGCCCTTCGTGCGGCTGGCAGCGGGTGTGGCGTTCTGACGGAGCATCATGCACCACGCCCTCCGCGCGACGACGATCACCCCTGCGGCTGGTCGACGTTCCGGATGTCGACGGCGGCGGGCGTCGCGAGCGAGTCATCGTGGGCCCGAAGGCCTCGGGCGAAGGGGATGGAGGGGGACGCGTCGATGTGGAGGAGCCTTGTTGCGTGGGTCCTGGTGGTCGGCCTCGCGTGGTCGGCGTGGTTGGGCGCGGATCAGCTGTACGCGTGGGAGTACAGCGTCGGGCACTTCGCCTTCGCGCGGGTCGGGGTGCCCGCGCTGCACTTCGTGCTGGGCGGCCTGGGCGTCGCGCTCGACGTCGTCGCGGTGCTGGCGTTGCTGCTGCCGCGGCCGCGCGGCTTCGGGGTGGTGCTGAGCGCGCTGATCTTCGGGCTGGCCCACGACCTCGTGTCTCTCCGTCTCGTCTCCACCGACCTCGACGGCGCGCGGCGCGTCTACGCCGCGGGGCGCGTGGAGCAGGGCTCGATCGCGAGCGAGGCGGCGCTCGACGCGCTGTTCAGTCCAGCGGGGCAGCACCAGCTGGCGACGATCGCGTTCTTGTTCGCGTTGGCAGGGATGGCGCTGCTCTTGGTGATCCGGCCGTACTTCGAGCCGCGCTGACACTATCGGCGCCGTGAGGGTGGTAGAGCGCCCGGATCTGCCGGTCCTGTCCCTGAACCGTTGATCGACGCCGTCGTCCACAGAAACGCCGTCAGCGCGCCCTCGCGAGACGCCCAGGTGGACACGGACGACCGCCCTCGACCCTCCAAACAAGGGTGCCGGATGCAACATCCAGCCGACGGCTTCACCTCGCGCAAGTCACCCGCGGGAAACGCGGCCGTCGCCTCCGATGGGGATGCGTGAGCCCAGGTAGCGCGGGCGCGGCGTCGCGAACGTCTGGAAGGCGGCTCGACGTCAACTACATCGGGTCTTCGTCACTCTCGATGACGCCCGATTGCGCGGGAGCTCTCGCGGTGCAGACTGAGGTCCCGCTTGATCGTGACGGAGTCCACGATGCTGACCGCGTCCGGCTCTCCCTCCGCGGCGGCGCTCTTCGCTCCTGACGCCGACGTCCGGGTGGAGGAGGTGCGCCTCACTCGCGGCTGCTACCAGGGCGGCGAACGTCGCGCCCGTGCGCTCGGGCGAGGACAGCCGCGGACGGATCAGCCCCCGTCTGGAATCAGCTCAGAGAAAGTACACGTCCGCGACACGTCCCCGCCGTGGCACGCGAGGCCGTCCCCCAACTCACCGTACTGAATGCAACTGGACGACTGGCCGCAGAGGAGCGGGGCGTCGACGGTCGCGATCTGGCCGGCGAGCTGGCCCGAGGCGTCGTACGCGCAGTAGAAGGAGCGCAGACCGCCGCACACGGTGTGGCGCACGCGCATCGACCCGCAGGTCGCGACGTACGTCCTCTGAGTTGGGGCGGATTGACTGCACACCGGCGGGTTCCGGGTCAGGGCTTCGTACGTGTCGGGACACGCGGGCCCGGTGCCCTGATAGGTCGAGCGGTCGACCTCCTCGCGCGATCCACGACAGAGCGCGCCGGCGTCGGACGAAGGAGGCGAGTCCGCGCACCCCCCCCCGCCGAGCAAGAGGCCGACGGCAAAGACGGGCGCGAGGCGAAGCGGGCGGAGGTTCGTAGGCATCCCCCAACCTACCAGTGCGCGGCGGTCGCGGTGGAACGGGGTCGGACCCCCATGACGCGCGCACCACCGCAAACCAACCGCAACGCCCACCGCAAACCAACCGCAACTGGACCGCAACGCCCACCGCAGACCCCACCGCAAGCGCCGCGGGATTCTGCGGGCGCGCTGCGCTCGCGGCGCCCGCGGTCGGTGTGCCGTCGCGGCTGAAGCGGAGCGGCCCGGCGGGGCCGGTGTAGTTTTTGGCCATGCGCTTCGCCCTACTCGCTTCCGCCCTCGCCCTCGCCGCCTGCAGATCTGCCCCTCGTCGCACGCGCGATACGGGAAGATGCGGCAGGCCCCGCCCGACGACCCGTCGGGGATGCAACGCGACTCTCCTGTGGGCGACGTCGCACAGACCGAGCGCGTAGGACAGAACGATGGGCCGACCGCCGCCCACACGGCGCGTTGTAGCCCGATGCCGTAGTCTCGCATCACGCACTGCTTACGTGCGAGGCGAACCGATCACGTCAGCGACGATCTCGAACGACCGGCGGCGGTGGATCGGCAGACCAACCCGGTGAGCTCATGCGCACCGATCCGCGCCGGCCGACCGATCGCCAGTCATGCGCAGTTCTCCGCCCCGAGGCGGCTCCCGGTAGCGCCCGCGACGCCGCCCTGAGCTGCAGGCGCGACTGCCGCGACTCGTGTTGTGCCGACGTCGACGCGCCGCGCGTGGTGTGCGCCGCGCCGGAGTGAACGCCGCGTTTCGCTGATAGAGTCGTCTCTCACGGTGGTCACCGACGGAACCCCCTATCGGAGCGTGCAGTTTACGGTGCCACGGCCACCGTCGCGCTTCGGTCGCCTCGTCGCGCTCGCGCTCGTGGTCGCTGCGACGGTTGGCTGGGCGGGGACGTGGGCGTGGCGCGCCGAGCGAGCACGGCGTCGGCGGGTCGCGCGCGAGACGGCGGTCGCGCGCGAGGTCGCCCGCGCCGTGGCGCTCGCCCACGCCGGCACGCTGGGGAGCGGGGAGCAGGTCACGATCCTCCGCGGCGCGGGGGCGGACGCGGTGGTGGTGCGGCTCCCGGGTCGGCTCGTGCGCCGCGGGACCGACCTCGTGCGCGAGCCCGAGGTGCTGCCCGCGCGCGACGCGATCGCTCTGATGCCCGACGGCGCCTGGGCCATCGACGCCCGCGGCGACCTGTTCGACGCGTCGAGCGCGGAGGCGATCGCGCTATGCGCCCGCCGGCCGTGCGTGCCGTCGCGCGCCTCCGGGCACGGGCGCGTGGTGCAGGTGACGGCGGACGGGCAGTTGCGCTTGGAGAACGGCGCGGTCGGCTGGGGCGCAGAGGGCAGGTGGCAGCGGTGGTGGGTGCCGCCGGCCGGGGCGCGCGTCGTCGACCTCGGCGGGTTTCCCGACGCGCGCTACGCCCTGTTGAGCAGCGGCGACCTCATCGATCGCGACGATCGCACCATCACGACGTCGACGCTGCGCGTGCCCGAACCCTCGGAGTTCGTCGCGCTAGGGACGTCGCGGTCGTGGCGGTCGTTGCCCGCGCTGGTCTGTGTGCGCGGCGCGCGGGGCGACGTGGCGTGCGGGACGCCCCACGAGCTCGCGGACTCCGAGCGGGCCCACGTGCTGCCCGTCACCCTGGCGGGCGTGGCGCGCGCGCGGCGGCTCGCGGCGAGCGCCACCGACCTCTGCGTCGTCGACGATGGGGGCGTCTTGCGGTGCGCGGTGGGTCCCGCCGGGAACAGCCCGCCCGACGGCGCGCCCCCCTTCACGCAACCCGTGGAGGCGGCCTTCGGGGACGCGACCGAGGTGGCGCTCTCCAACGAGGTCGGGTGTGCGCGGCGGCGGTCGGGGGACGTCGTCTGCTGGGGGCAGTTGCTGCGCGAAGGCGGGGTCGTGCGCCGCGACGCGCCCGTGGAGATCGCGGGCCTCGACGCGGTCGAGCACCTGGCGGCCTTCGGCGATTTCGTCTGCGGGTTGCAGGGCCGGCGGTTGTGGTGCTGGGGCGCGTGGTCGCTCGACGGTCCCCCCGTCTCGCGGCCGGTCGCCGTCGCGACGCGGGGTCCGGTGACCGCCGTCGCCGCCAGCGTCAGGATCGACGATAACCCGCCGCAGCTCTGCGTCGGCCTCGCGGGGGGCGGGTTGGATTGCTGGTACGGCAGCCCCTTCGCGCGGCCGCCGCAAGAGGTCCGGTTCGTGGTTCCCGTGGACCCGCGGGAGATGGTCTTCGTCTGGCGGAGCCTCTGCGTGCAGGCCGTGGACTCCCGCGTATGGTGCGGCCGAGCCGACGTTTGGAGCGAGCTCGCGCCGTACTTCAGACGCGTCCCGCACTTCGACGGCTTCACCCGCCTTATGGGCGTGGAGCAGGAGTTGTGCGCGATCCGGGACGGGACCCTGTCCTGCGACGTCGGGCGCAACGGGTGGATGACGCCGGCCGACCTGGCCGTCTATCGTCGGCGGCAGCATGCGGCCCTCCGCGGCGAGCTCGCGCGCACCGCGCCGGGCCCCGACCCCGTCCTCGTGCCGCTGGCGCGGGACGGGGCGGACGAGGTCGAGCGCTCGCTGCACGACGCCCTCGGGGGACGGGCCTTCGCGCCCGTTCCGTGGGCCTCTTCACTGGCCTGCATGCTTGGCGTGACCGGCCGCGTGGCTTGCCGCTGGGACGACCCCGTCCCCCGCGTGACGGTGGTCCCGGGCCTCGACGACGCCGTGGAGATCGCGGTCACCCGCGACGGCCTCGCGTGCGCCCGCCGCGCCTCGGGCCGCGTCGTCTGCTGGGGGCGCAACGTCGGCGGCGCGCTCACCGCCGCCGAGTCCGCGCGCGCGCCGCGGCTCTTCGATCTCGACGCGCTGCTCCCCACGGATGCCCGCCGCGGACTCAGCGCGCCTCTTCGATGACCTCGGCGAGGGTCGTCGCCCGCGCGCCCGGCGGCGAGGTCACCCTTTTCGCCGGTGCCGCGCACAGCTACGCACGCCCCATCTAGCGGGTCGCGATCGAGCGAACGCCGACGAGTTCGGCCCCTCGCGGACCGACCTGTACCTTCTCGATCGCCGTCGCCCTCTCGGTCATAACGCCACGCGCCTCCGCGTGGCGTTCGCGCCGAAGGTCGGGCCCATCGGTCCGCTCACGCCATCAGGTCGCCGGCGCACTGGGTAGCAGCGACTCCAAGAAGCGGAGGGTTTCGGCCTCGACGCGCTCGCGCGTCACGGCCTCGAGTGGCAGTGCTTCCGCGACGCGGACCGCGCCGGATCGCCGCGCCGGCTCGGGCTCACGGTCGATCTCGACCACGTTTCGGCCGGGTACGAACGCCAGCCGCAGGTGCGCGGTGCCCCCGAATCCGCCCGCGAAGTACACATCGAATCCGAGCGCGACACGCAGCTCGATGGCGTGGCGCTCGTGCGGCCGGAAGTCGTCGTGCGTCTCCACGGGCACTCGCGCGATGCGCGCGCCGCGGTTCGCGGCCTCAAGGCGGCGCACGAACGCCGCGAAGACCGGCTCGATGACCTCCTCGCAAACGCGCCGGAACGCCGCGACATCGGCCCGCTCCGCGGCGTGGTAGTCCACCTGCACGGGCGCCTCAACGCGGCGAGTGGTGGCTTCGACGAACTGACTGCACCGCGCGAGCGCGCGCTCGAGCCCCGCCGCCGCCACGTCATTCAGGGGCGATATCGGCGTCGCCAAGTCGCCGCGGAGCCCAGGCGGCGGCGGAAAGAGTGTCTCGGGGATCCGCTCGGGGAAAAAGGTCGTTCGCGACTCTGGTGTGGGCTTCAGTTCTAGCAGTTGGTGGTGGCCGTCCACGACGAGGTGGCGCACCTCACGGCGGTCAAATGGACCGTCCGCGCCGCGGAACTCGACCAGGAGCTGCAGGCCCGGGTTGAAGAAGTCGCCGTGCGGGTCGATGCCGAGCACGCGGTCGAGTGGTAGAAGTCGGACACACTCGAGCCACACGCGGTTGCCCGCGGGGACGTACTCCTGCCAGAACTCGCGGTGCCGGTCGTACTCGCGATAGGCGTCGTCCACCTCGATGGACTGATGGTCGTGAGTTCGGATCAGGTGGGGCAGCGCGTTGTACGCGAGAATCGCGTCCCAGTGGGTCCGGTCGCTCGAGATGTACGCGAGGTGTTTGCGCACCAGCAGCGCCAGGTGATCGGGATATCCCGCGTGCAGGAAGAACGCGCGGAACCATTGGGGGCGCGCTTCGAAGCCCGGGACGTCCTTCGAGTACGGGTAGCGGTCCTCGCGTGGGTCCCGGATCAGCAGCGGCTTCTCATGTTGCGTCAGCGCGTCCCCGAGCACGCTGACCAGCTGTTTCTTAAGCGCGACCCGCGACCGGACCTCGGTGCGCAACGTGCGGCGCCGCACCTGCAGCGAGACGTTGAAGTACGCGAATAGCAGGTGGTCGTTCTTCGGCTGGACGAGCATGTCCTCGAGGTCGGCCTTGCCCCAGAGGTAGAACTCGCCAACCTTGCGCGCCACCATCTCGTCGCGGAACGCGTCGCGGGCCCGCTTCGAGAAGTCGCAGGCCGCCGCGATGATGAACCCGTGCGGTGTCGGCGTCTGCGGGAGCAGACTCTCCTCGACGACCTCCCGCACGCGCTTGGGCCCGAGCTCGCGCTCGCGCTTGCACTGGATGATCCAGACGCGATCCTCGGAGACAGGCGGCGCGGCATCGCCCTCGTCGTCGGCCGACTCGTCGTCGCGCACCCCCTCGATTGCCCGCACGTCGAGGCCGTCGTCGGACCCCTGCCGTCCGGTCGCTTCGATCTTCTTCCAGGGCCGGAAATCGTACGCGAGCTGGCGGACGAGGTCCTCGAAGCGGTGGGGCTCGAGATCCTCAAAATGAAGAGGGTTCAGGGTCCGGGAGGCGTGGACCGCAGGCATGTCACTCGGGCAGCGAACTCATCCGCGGTCAATCTCCGGCCGCGAGGCACCCTCGCGGCGTTGCTCCGACGGTCTATCCGTACCTCAGTGCGGCAGTGAGTTACAGAGGCAACGCCTGAGCCTCGCGACGGAACGGCGAACGCCGGCGACGATGCCGCGGCGGCGAAGAACGACGTGATGGCGGGTATCGCGAGTGCTCCACCGACGGCTCGCGGTGGGAGACCGCGTCCCGCGTGCGACGCGTCCACCCCACAGGCCGGCAGCACTGCGCACACGTCACGCGCGACGGCGTGGGCTACCGTCGCGGGATGCGCCCGCCCTCGCTGATGGTTCTCGTTCTGACCGCAGCGCTGGGTTGCCGCTTCCCTACGATCCGGCCCGTCGAGGCCATCGACGCCGAGGTGCTTCTCGGCGACGGCTCCACGGCGGACGCGTCCTCCGCCGCGGACGATCACGATGCGACCGACGCACGTGCGCCCGACCCGACTGCGCCCGACGCCGCGACCGACCTCGGCTCCGTCTCCGCGCCCGACGCCGATCCGTTCGTGTCAGGCGACGCGTCGATCGGGTGCCGCTGGGTGCCCGATCCCGCGGGCCCGACGCCGTTGACCGACGGCGCGCCCACCCGGCTCCTCGGCCTCGTCCGCGCCGACAACAGCGCCTGGGTGTCCCTGGAGGAGCGCGACGGGCTGTACCTCCAGCGGGCGACGTTTGGTGGCCTGCGACTCGGCGCCCCGACGCCGCTGCCGCCCTTCGGCGGGGCGCCCATCGTGAGCGCCGCCGAGGGGCGGGCGGGCATCGTGGGGGCGGACGAGCGGGGCGCGTGCCGCTTCATCCCGCTGTCCTCGGAGGGCGCCGCGACGCGCGCGTCCGTCACGGTCGCGGAGGGCGGGTGCGCCGACCTCCAGCCCGCCCCTGGGGGCTTCTCGGCGCTGACGTCGCAGGCCCGGAGTGCCGCGGGTGGCGGCCTCGGGTACGTCCGCTTCGAAGCCGACGGCGGCGCGACTCACGAGGTCGAGCTCGCCGTGAGCGAGCGCGCGGGCTCGGTCGTGCGGGCGGTGCGCCCCGACGGCGGTTTCGTGCTCGCCTGGTCGGACGGCGAGGGCCGACTCTGGGCCCGGCGCTTCACCGCCGAGGGCGCCGGGGCGGCCGACCGCGCGGAGGTGGCGGCGCTCGGCCCCGACGCGGGCCGGCTCGTGCTCGTCGTGGTGGGCGACGGCCTGCTCGCGGCGTGGTCCCGCGCCGACCCGGCGGCGGACGGGTACCGGGTCCACGTCGCCGCGCTCGACGCCGATGGGCGCCCGCGGTCGCGGCCCGGCCCGCTCGCGGCGCCGCGCTCCGGCCGAAGCGCCAACCTCGCGCTGGCCGCGTGGAACGGCACCGCGGTCCTGGTGTGGACGGACGCCCTGCGCTCCTTCGGCGTGGGCGTGCGGGCGATGCCGCTCACCGCGACGGGCTCGCCCGCCGGGGGCGTGGTCACGCTCGGCGAGTTCGGCCACGACGTCTACCCTACCTACCCGGCGGCGATCGCGGTGCCCGAAGGGGTGCTGGCGGTCTTCCTGGCCGCGAGGGACGCCGAGCCCGCGCCGATGCAGGTCTACGGCAACCTGATTCGCTGCGTGCCCTTTGGTCGGTGACGCTCGGAGCTCGCCTACGCCGCGTCCCGCGAGCGGATGCATATCTCGATGGAATCCACCGGCGGATCGGGACACGGACTCTGTCCGGTTCCCGCAGGGCGGCGTTGGCAAACGGGCTTGAATTCCAGGCCTGTCGCAATAGACGCGGGGCATGCAGAGCTCCGAGCATCCGAACGGCGTCCAGTCGATCCTCCAACACTTCGTCGACCTCCGCGATCCTCGCGTGGCTGGCCGCTGCGACTAGCCGTGAGCCATGGCTCCCCGGCCGAGAGCCCGCAGCAGGGTGCGGTGCTGGTCGGGTGTCAGCTTCGACTGCCGCCCCGGACCGGCGCTCGGGGCGGGGCTCGTCGCGCTCGTGGTCTTCACGTTCATGGAGTTGGGCCGCCTGGTGGGCATGAGGGTCGACCCAGCGGCGAAGACCGTGGCCGTGGGCAACTTCTAGATGAAGACCCTGCGGGTAGTGCCGCTGGCGGACGTGCGGGACATCGAGATCGAGCACAAGACGTCCCACCGCCTGGCGGTCGAGCGGCCCGGCCTCCCGCTGCCGCAGAACGACCTCGGCTCCGAGGCCGAGCACGGCCGACTCGTGGTGCTCATCGAGCGCGCCGAGCCGATCCGCTTCGTCGACCTGTACGGTCCCGGCTTCGAGGCAACCGAGCGCCTGGCTAAGGCGCGGACCTTCCTCCGGTCCCACGCCTGGAAGCCGCTGCGCGAGCGCGACGAGCCCCGCTGGCCTCCGCGTTAGGAGGGCGTCCAGGCGAGTCCGCGGCGGAGGCCCACCGACGGTCATCGTGCGGGTTACTCTCGCCAGCCGTGGGCTACCCGCTCCGATCGCTCGCCCTCGCCTTCATCGCATCGGGCTGCGCCAGCATCGTCTCGGTGGCGGCAGACGGCGGTGACGCCGCGTCACCCGTGGACGCACTCGCGCTCATCGATGCGCCGGCCGGGGATCGGGCCGCCCTGCCCGACCGGCGACCGCCCCCCGACACCGGGCGGGCGCCCACGCCGCTGTCGCGCTGCCCGGTGGCGTCGCCGCTCGCACCCACGGCGCCGGAGCCGACGGTGATCTCCATGTCCCTCACCTCGACCGAGTGCGCGGTGTACCGCGACGGCACGGCACGCTGTCGCGGGCACAACTTGTGGGGGGAGGTCGGAGCCGGACTCCGGGACCTCAACGTCGAGCATCCGACGGAGGTTGTCGGCCTGCGCAACGTCCGGCAGATCGAAACCGGCGGCCTCGCTAGCCCAACCATCGCCCTCTTGATGGACGGTACGGTTCGGGTGTGGGGAGGCGCCTCGGGGGACAGTCTCGGGACCCCTGACGTCCCCGAGATGTGTGGCTCCACGCGATGCGCGCGCACGCCGATCGCGCTGCCGGGGCTCGGCGAGGTAGAGGCGATCGTCAACAGCCCAGTGATCCACTGCGCGCTCCGCCGCGATCACACCCTCTGGTGCTGGGGGTTCTCCCCCCTCGGTCGGCCGCCAGGCAACCTGCCTGTCCCGACCCTGGTCGACGATCGCGGCGACGTGGTCGACCTGATCGGGGGCCTCGTCCCGATGTTCCGACGCCGCGACGGGACCGTCATCCCCGAAGACGAATGGGCATACCGCGGCACGGTCTTCCCGAGCGAGTGGGGCCCCGCACCCGGCGTCGGCCACCACCTGTGCGCCCTGGTGCCTGATGGGACCATCCGGTGCTGGGGTCGCAACACGGACGGGCAGGTCGGCGACGGCACGTGGCGCGACTCACCAACGAATCTGGAGCCCGTCGACCCCGGGCTCGACTGCGTCCGCGCCGTGACTCGCGGGAACCGCAACACCTGCGCAGTTCGCACCGACGGCACGGTCTGGTGTTGGGGCACGAACGACAACGAAGAGGCGGGCGTTCCGCTCGCGGAGAGCGAGACCTGCGGTCAGGCCTCCGAGGCGAGCCCCTGCGTCACCCGACCGCGGCGCGTCGAGGGCATCGACCACGTCGAGGCGGTGTTCGCGGGTTACTCGCGCACGTGCGCGCTCCGCAGCGACCGCACGGTCTGGTGCTGGGGGATGTCGTACGATCGGTCTCGCGGACGCTCCGCCGTCCCGCGCAGGTCGGACTGGTAGCGGCGTCCGCGGCCGTGCCCCGACGACACGCCCTCCGCGCCGGCGCGGCACACACCCGGCGGGTGCGCGCACCGTACCCGGTGACTGACCGCGACGTCATTCACGTTCCTCCTGCCGCGGAAGCCCCTCGAGCGGCGGAGAGCGCCCGCATGACATCGGCGCGAAGCACGGCAGGACTGCAGCACGGCGGCGACCTCCGTCCCGTCCCCTTTGCGGGCGTCCCGTCCGCGGACGTAGCCATCGCCCGATGGCGTCACCACCGCTCGGCTCGTCGTGGCAGACGCTGCCCGCGACCCCCTACCGCGACGCCCGGAGCGCGCTGGCGTTCTCGACGCTCGTCCTCCTTGGCACGCCGCTGCTGCTCGCCGCCCGACTGCGCCTTCTCTGATAGCGGCGCGGACGGGCTGCCCGCGATGCGTGGCGAAGCGATGGGCCCGGTGGACGCGGGTGACGATGAGGCGTCCACCTGCCGCGAGGCGCCGCCGGAGTGTCCGTGCCACCCGTCCGCGCGGTGAGGGCGGTCGGCGGGGCAACGTCGCAAGCCGGGGAAGCGGCGTCGTCGTGGGGGCGTTCCGGTCGCGTGAGGCAACCCCAGACGGACTACGCGCTGGTGAATGTTGGCAGCGGGGCTCGATCGATGGACCGCGTGACGGTGCTCGCCGCCGGAGATCGGGTCGCGGTCGCACTCGCCGACGGGGCGGGGGGCATGGCGTCGGGTCACCTCGCCGCGGAAGACGTGGTCGGGTCCCTCGGCATCGAAGCGGTCGCGTCGTGGATCACCACCGGAGGAGCCACCGCGGCCGCGGGCCTCCATGCGCTCGACCGACGGCTCGCCCGGAGCCGGCACGGCGGCCAGTGCACGGCCGTGCTCCTCGGGATGGGCGGGGGGCGCCTGGCCGGGGCGAGCGTCGGCGACTCGAGCGCATGGTGCAGCGACCGCGGATCGATGCTGGACCTCACGCGCGCGCAGCACCGCAAGCCGCTCGTGGGTTCGGGTCGGGCGGCGGCGGTGGCGTTCTCCGCCGCGTTCGAGGGCGGCCGCGTGCTGGTCGCCTCCGACGGGCTGTTTCACTACGCGTCCGCGGACGAGATCTGGGCGGCTGCGACCACGGGTACCGTCGCGCAGGCCGCGGCCCGACTGGTCGAACTGCTCCGCCTGCCTGGGCGCGCCCTCTGGGACGACGTGTCGATCGCATTGCTGAGCTGCCCCGAGGAGGGGTGACCTGGCGGTGAGCGCGCGAGGGAACACGACCAGGCAAGCGCGGCGCGTTGGGGAGTGCCTGCGACGCCCGGAAGGCGTCCTCGGCCGGGATCCGGGCCACCGGGCCGCCACGCGCGTTGCAACGGTGACCGCTCGACCGGTGAGCCCGGCAGGCTGTCCTCGATGCGTGGCGGAGCGAGGGGTCGCCCGGCTCAGCAGGGCGACGCTCCTCGCCGGCAGGCTGCTCATGGCCCTCGGTATCGTGACGTGCCTCGGCTGGTTCTGGCTCGGCGGTGCGAAGCTCGCAGGGGTCGGCATCTTCGGTGTCGGTTACCTCGTCGCGCTCCTCGCCCCCCTCCCCCACCCGACCGCTCCGCCCACGCTCCCGCTCGCCGCAGCCCCGCTCGCGAACTACCGCACGGCGCCGGTGGAGTGCCCGCGGCACCCGTTCGCCCGGTGAGAACTCACCCCGCTACGGGGTCCTCGGCCGGGAGGTTGGACCACCTCGCGCCCGCGGACTGGCCGGGGGGCTGATTCCGACACCGCCTGACGCAAGCCAGACGCGCATCAACGGATGCTCCGTGCGGCTCGCGTCCAGCGTAGAGTGACCAATCAATTCTTGGGGAGGTCTTCGATGAACGCACGCCAGGTTGCTTACTCACTCGCCTTCGCAATGCTCGCCGCGCCCGCAGCGGCCCTCGCCTGCACAGATGGGGGGCCGCCCAACAGGGCGTGCAACGACGGCGGCGCGCAGTGGATCGGCTGCACCGATCACGCGCAGTGCCCCGAAGGGCAGTACTGCTCTGCGCAGGGGGCCTGCGGCTGCGGCTCGCGCGATGCCGGCGTGTGCGACGACAGCGGGTGCCACGGCTGCCTCCCGTGGTCCGAGCCGCCCCCGGACTCAGGTAGTAGCTGCGGCGGCCTGAGGCCGAGATTCGTGTGTCCCGACCCGACGGTGACCGACGCTGCGGTCGACGCGGGCGCTGTCGTCGTCGATGCTGCCGTCGACGCGGACGCTGTCGTCGTCGTTGTCGATGCTGCCGTCGACGCGGGCGCTGCCGTCGACGCGGGCGCTGCCGTCGACGCGGGCGCTGTCGTCGACGCGGGCGCTGTCGTCGACGCGGGCGCTGTCGTCGACGCGGGCGGCGGTGGCGGCGATGGATGCGCGGTGAGCGCGCCCGGCGATCGCGCCGCGAACTCACCCCTCGCCGTGCTCGCGGCCCTCATTGGCATCGCCGCCCTCGCTCGCGTGCGCCGCCGCTGACACGCACGTCCGCGGTATCGCTCACCTGGAACGGATCGGAACGTGAGGCCCCCCCTCACTCCGTCGCCGCATCCTCGGCCAGGAGGCAGACCACCACGCATCCGCCTTGGCCTCGAGACGCGCGATTTCCCCCTCCAGTTCGCGGTCGGTCACCCGAGGCGAAACTCACCCGCGACGGGGTATCCTGGCGCATGCTCACCTTCGCCGCGCGCCTGTTCGCCCTCTCGGCCGTGTCGCTGAGCGCGTGCGCGCCGGAGTCCGACGGCGACGACCCGGCGCGCGTGTGCGAGTCCCCCGTCACGATGCCCGACTGCACCGAGTACACCGCGCACGCAGCTTGTGGCGCCTCCGCTGGGTGCCACGTGTGCGTGCAGAACATCGACAGTGAAGGGAACCCCGTCCGGTGGAGGGCCTTGTGGTCGCCCGCCTCGTGCGGGTGCGCAGCGCCCACCCTCGACGCTCGCCCTCGCAGGGACGCGGGACGAGCCGATGTGCCGCCTCTGGAGCAATGAGGCGACCTTCCGCGAGGGGCCCGTCGAGTGCCCGCGGCACCCGTTCGCGCGGTGACGGGGTGCTATGGGCAGTTGCCGCCCGCGTCGTTCCCCGGAGCACAAGCATCAGGCGCGGCGGTCGCCCGAACCCTTGACGGCCGCGGCGCCTCGCCGCTCCTAATGCGCGCCGGTCCAGTGCCCTCCCCAGCCCACCCTCTGCGTCGCCCTGCCCTCGCGTCTTCCCTCGGCCTCGCAGCCCTGCTGTTTGCGAACCAAGCGGAGGCGATTGACGAGGCCTCTGGTGCGCGCCTCTCCTGGGTGCGAGCCGATGGGGCAGACACCTGCCCGTCGATCGATGAGCTCACATCGCAGGTCGTCCAACTGCTCGGCCGCGACCCCTTCCAGACGAACCCCGCGCAGCACATCGAGGCCGTCGCCGAGCGCCATCATGGTCAGTGGCGGGCGAGGCTCTATGTGCGCACCAGCGATCACCCGATCGCGCCCCCGCGGGAGATCATCGACGACACACCGGACTGCAGCGCCCTCGCCACGGCGGTCTCGCTGGCGATCGCGCTGAGCATCGACCCCACGGTGCGCCCCGCGCCGCCGCCACCCTCGCCCACTCCGCCGAGACCCGCTCCGGCCCCGTCCTTCGCGCCCCGGGCACCGCGCCTGGCGGTGAGTTCCACCGTCGCGCTTGGCGCCTTCGGCCAGCTCGGCCTACTCCCCGGCGCCTCCTTCGGGGCCGAGCTCTCGGCCGAGCCGTGGTCGCGAGGCCGACTGCACCTCCGCATCGGCGCGATCTTCCTTCCCGAGGTCCGCGCCGACCGGCCGGGAGGCGCCTTCCTCTTCGGCGCGACGGCCATCTCGCTCGCCCCCTGCGTGCACCTGTTCCGTGGGCAGAGCGCTTCCTTCGCGGCGTGCGGGACGATCGTCGTGGGCGCCGCGCACGCACTGGCGCTCGACCTCACGCCGGTCGCTCCGGCCCAGCGGGGTTGGCTCGCGCTGGGAGCCTCCGCGCGGGCGTCGCTCCGGGTGGTCGGCCCCCTCTACGCGGAGGCGCGGCTCGACGTCGTCGCGCTGCCGCTGAGGGTGCAGTTCAACCTCCAGGGAGCGGCCGACGCCGTCTTCGAGCAGTCGCCGGTCGCCCTGAGTGGGTTCCTGGGTCTGGGTCTGTCGTTTCGGTGAAGGTCCTCGCCTCCGACCCGCAATGGGGGCATGCGGTGTCACTCACCCATCCTCCCATTCCTGTCGCATTGATCGTCGAGCGCCCCGAGGTAGGCGACGTCGTCGCGGAGCACGGTGACTTCCTCTGGAAGACCCTTCAGCGCTGCGGCGTCCGCGAGGCCGACGTCGCCGACGTCCTTCAGGAGGTCCTGATCGTGGTGCACCGCAAGCTGCCCTCCTACGACACCGGACGCCCGATGCCGCCGTGGCTCTTCGGCATCTGCCTTCGGGTCGCCACCGCGCACCGGCGGCTCGCCTGGGTCCGGCGGGAGCGGCCCGTCGAGCAGGCGCCCGAGGACCCCTCCCGACCCGCGCCGCCCGACCCCGAGGAGGCAGCCAGCCAGGCCCAGGCGAGGGCGCGGCTCGCGCGGGTCCTCGACGCGATGGACGCCGACAAGCGAGCGCTGCTGGTGATGTTCGAGATCGAGGAGCTGCCCTGCGACGAGATCGCGGCGATCGTCGGTGCGCCCGTGGGAACGGTCTGGTCACGTCTTCACGCCGCCCGACGCCAGTTCGAGGCGACGCTGGCGCGGCTCCACGCGCGCGAGTCGAGGGGGGCGCGATGAGCGAGCCCCGGCGCTGGCGACACGACGACGGCGGGGCCTCGCCCGAGGTGCGCGACCTGCTCGCGGCCGGGCGCGCTCCCCTGGGGATGAGCCCCGCCGACCGGGCCCGCGCGACCCGGCAGGCGGCCCGCATCGCGGCAGCCCCGGTGGGATGGTTCGCGTGGTCGAGCGCCTCCAAGGCCCTCGCGGCCTCGCTCGCGACGGCGGGCCTCGTGGTGGCCGCGCGCGTCGTCGTGCCCCACACCACGGCCCATCGTGGGGTGAGCCGACCGGCCGCGGTCGTACGCACGCCCGGCCGAGCTCCCGAGGCGGCGGCGACCGCTTCGGTCTCCGTTCCCCCGGTCGTCACTCCTCCACCGACGACCGCGACGACCGCGACCGTCCCACCGACGCTGGCTCGCACCGTGGCGCCTCGGACCTCGCCGATGCCTCGCCCCCATCGCATGCCGCCGACGGTGCCCTCCAGCGGGAGCGTCCCTCGGGTCGCGCCGGTCTCCTCGGGTGCCGCCGTGGCTTCCGCGATGACCCCGCGCCGGGATGAGTCGCTCGCCGCGGAGGCGGCCCTCCTGGTGCGGGCCCAGCGCTCGCTGGAGAGCAACCCGGAGGCCTCGCTGGGGCTGCTCGATACGCATGCGGGCTTCGCCCATCCGCGGCTCTCGGAGGAGCGTGAGCTGCTCGCGGTGCTGGCGCTCCAGAGGCTCGGTCGCGCCGAGGCGATGCGGGTGCGAGGCGAGGCGATGCTCGCGCGATGGCCGACGGGAGCCGCCGCGCAACGAGTGCGTCGGCTGCTCGGGTCGATGCCCTCGCCGTAGGCGCGTGACGATTGTTCGAAGGGACTGGGACCTTCCCCGCAATGGGGGAGCGGAGAAGCCGTGAAACGACCTTTGATGACGAGAACGCTTGCCTGCCTTGGTGCGACCTTCCTTGCGGGCTGCCTCAACACCGTGACCATCGCAGCCTCGCCCGACGCGTCGGGCCCCAGCACCAGCGTCGATGCCGAGGCGCCGCACGACGAAGGTTCGATCGGAGACCGCGACGACGCGCCGCACGACGAAGGTTCGATCGGAGACCGCGACGACGCGCCGCCCTCGATGTGCCCGGCGACACGCTGTCCCGCGAGTGAGCAGTGCTGCCTGACGACCGGGCGGTGCTTCGATCCCCGGGTGTCGACTGGCCAGTGTTCGGCACCGGTGCAGGACTCCTCGCCGCAGCGGACCTGCGCCTCCGATGCAGATTGCGCCGAGAGCGAATTCTGCCGATCCGATCAGGGCCTTTGTCTCGGCCCGGGCCATTGCACGCCGCGTGGCGCCTGCGGCGAGTGCATCACCAGCATTCCCGGTGCCTGCACGGTGTGCGGGTGTGACGGCGTGAACTATCCCAACTCCCAGACAGCGTGCCGCCTGGGTGTCCGCGTGGTGGAGTCGGTGGGGGGCGCGTGCGGCGGCGACCGGCCGGGCAGCACCGATGCCGGCTTCTACGGCGATGGGGGGACGACACGCATCCCCTGCGCGAACTCCACGCACTGTCCTGCTGCGCAAACCTGCTGCGCGATCACGGGCGTGTGCTTCGATACGGGTTGTTCTACCTGTTGTCGGCAGCCACCGCAGGGGACGAGCTTCCCTTGCACCACCAACGCGCAGTGTCGGAGGGACGAGTATTGTCGCGGTGAGGGGTGTGACACCCCTGGTGGCTGCGTGAGGATCCCGTCCTCAGCCGATTGCGGTGGCAGCGTCGCGCAGGTGTGTGGTTGCGACGGACGCACCTACGTCAACGACTGCTGGGCGACCGGCGCCGGGGTCCGAGTCGCCCGCTCGGGGGCCTGCCCGTAGCGACGGCGCCTCGCCTGGCACTACTGCGTCAGGTCCGTCTGGCGTGCGCAGTAACGCTAGCAAGCGGTGACCATCGGGCCGATGGCCAGAGGGCCATGTGAGCGTTGATTGTCGCTCGCCTTCCGATCAGACCCATGGCCGTCCGAGGAGGCCGAGCGACGCGCAGGCCGCGAGCGGAGCGCACGTCACGACCACGTGGGCGAGCGCCTCGGCGTCGGCGACCGAGCGCGCTGCGGCGATGGCGCAGAGCACGGCGGCCCGATCGCCCTCGACGTAGTCGTCCGGCCCGAAGACGGGCACGTCGCGGTAGTGCGACGTCGCTCCGACGACCCCCCGCAACAGCACCACCGGGCCTGCGTATGCCGGGACGGTGCCGTTCGCCCGGAGGCGCGCGTCGCTGCCGTCGAGCACCAGTTCGCCGTCGCTCGTCCGCGTCGCCTCGCGCCACGCCGAGGGCTCGCCGAACGCTCGGCGGAAGGCCCTCGCTCGGCGCAACGTGGCCGCGGCCGCGGCGAAGCCGACCACCGCCGCGAGGGTCCAGGACATCGGGGGCGCGAGGTCGTGGGCGAGCAGGCGGAGCGTCGGGGTGAAGACGCGACAGCCCGCGAGGTCGAGCGCCCGCGGCGTCCACACGTTTGGGACGCAGAGCACGTTGCGGCGCCGATCGATGCGCGGCGATCGGAGGTACCCCGGGTACAGCCAACCTGTGGGGCGGCGCGCGTCAGGGGCTTCGAGGCTCACGTAACCTGCCCGATGCCAGATGGTGCACCGGCCCACCGGCATCGCGATGACCTGATCGCGGGTCGATGCGCCCGCGTCCGGGATTGGGACCGAGATCAGTCTGGCGAAGTACTGGTTGGGGCTCGGGTGGTCGAGGTGGCGGACCGCGGCGCCGAGGACGAGCAGCGCGCCGAGTGCCATGGCCACGACGAACGTCGGCCGCGCAGCGACCGCGAGCAGACGGCGAGGCAACAGGCCGAACCCGAGGGCGAACAGGGGCACCGCAACCCAGAGGATGCTGGTCACCATGGTCGAGAGGTTCTGCGGCGGGTTGTCCGAGAACTGCGCGAGGCGAAACATCCCGCCGCTGACCTGATCGATCACGAAGGGCACCAGCGCGACGACGGCCGCCGTGAGCGCGAACATGGTGCGAAGGTGCGGCGTCGGGTCGCCCGCCATTGCGTCGGGGAGCTCGCGTGGAGCCAACCACCGGACCGCCGCAAGGAGCAGCCACGGCAACGCGGCGTCGATGCGACCCACTCCGTTCTCAATCGACAACATCCCGAGGAACGTTCCCCCGAAGGCGAGGAGCAGGCCGCCCCCGAACAGACGCAGGTAGCCTGGTGAGTCCGCGGCGGAGTCGGGCGCGCTTCGGGCCCCGCGCAGCCACGTGGCAGGGGACAGCGGCGACCCCATCGTCACGACATCCATCGGAGCATCGTACCGGCGACGGCCCCAGCGCGGGGTCCCGCGACGATCGGCGAGCGCTTCACCTACCCGCACGGTCTGAGCGGCTTCCACGTGCCCATGCGCTTCGACCTCCCCGCGGCGGATCCGACGACCGCCGCCGGGCCGCTCGTCTCGGCGAACCTCGAGCTCGACGCCGAGTTTCGCATCATCCCCGAGCAGCCCTCTCGCTTCGGGACGGAAGTCGCTCACGACATGGGGAGATCCAGGGCTCACCCGCAAGGGCTCCACCCGGAGCCGTCGCGGGACGCGGGGCGCAAGCTCACCCGGCCGGATACCGTAGGGTGTATTCGCCGCGGTTCCCCCACGGGCCGTGCGCCATGACCCGGACCGTGTACCGCCCCGCGCGCGGCGCCCGAAAGCTCACCCGGCTCGCGAGACCTCCCCCGCTGTCGTCGTCGTCCGCGAGCACGCGCTCGCCGTCGAGCACCCGCAGCTGCACGTCGAGCGCATGGCAGAGATAGCCCGTCGTCCTCCCTCCGCGAAGGTCGAGCGTGACGGCCTGCCCCTGCGCGAGGTCGATCGCGTAGTCGTCGAAGCGCGAACCGTCGCGCATCAGGGCGTCGCTGGCCGTGAGGGCGCCGCGCGTGACGCTCCCCGGGGCGACGGCGACCGTCGGCGGCGGCGGCTCCGAGGCGGGGGTCTTGGGGTCGGGGTCGGGCTCGCGCCGCGGCAGCTCGAGCCCCTGGAGCACCTTGTCGAGGTACGCGTTGCCCATGCAGATGTGCTCGCAGTTGACCATCGCGAACACGGCGCGGTGCGTTCGGATGGCCTCGGTCATCGCCCCGTCGGGCTGCACCGCGAGCTGCTCGCGCAGCGCCGGGCGGAGCATCGCCGCGAGTCGCGTCGCGGACGGTGAGGTGTAGTGCGAGCCGCCGTGGATGCAGACGAGGCGTCGAGGGTGCGCCGCGTCCCCGCCGCGCATCCAACGCGCGTAGATCGACTCGGCGCCGTAGATCGAGTCGAAGAGCACGACGTTGCGCACGCGGCCGTCGAGGTCGTCGAGGTCGAGGAGGTTGGCGATGGCGGGGCCCCCGGCGCTCGACCCCACGAGCGTGATGCTCTCGACGTCGGAGAGCGTGTGAGGGCCGCCGAGCCGCGCGGCGAGCGTCTCGCGCAGCAGCTCGTCGAGGAAGCGCCGCAGGCCGCCGCGCGACTGCAGCCGCCCGAGCCTCGGCCTCCCGCGCCGCTCGTCGCACTGCGGGGCCAGGATGAGCGAGCGCGTCCCGGCGAGGTCGTGGCGCACCTCCGCGCCCCACCCGATCACCGGCCGCCCGGTGCGAGGGTCGGGCAACCCACCGCCCAGCCAGGTCAGCGGCGAGTGCCCCATGCCATGGAGCACCACCACGAGGTGCAGCGGCGCGCGGGCGTCGAAGCCGGGAGGCGCGTGCACCACCACGTCGGGCAGCGGCGCGAAGTCGGCGACGGCGGAGCGCATGCGGAAGCCCTCGCTCCACGCGGGCGCCGGCGCGGGTGCGACTGCCGCGGCGACGGGAGGAGCAGACAGGGACGGGCGGGACGCGCGAGCCCGGGGAGGCTGCGGCCGCGAACACGCCGCGAGGAGGAGCGGAACCGCGGCGATCACCTGGGCGAGGCGCACGCGGACGACGCTAGCACCTGCGGCCTCCCTGCAGCCGACGTCGCGCCCGTTGCTCGGGGCCGCCGGACCGTCGCCTCGGACGAGGGCTCTTCGTCGGAGTTCTCATCGCCCACGGCGCGGTCGGTCGCCGCGGCACCGGCGGCGTAGCGCCGGGCCAGGAGCCAGCCGCCGCAGCGTTGGAGATCGAGGGCAGCGCGTGCGACCATCGGCCGCGTGAGGGCGCGGGTTTCCAGACGACGCCTCGTTCGTCCGTCCGCGGTGGGCGACCGATCGGTCGGGTCCGAACGGCGGCGGATGGTCGTCTCGCTCCTCCTGGCGTGCCTCAGCGGGTGTGCGGCTACGGTAGTGGGCGCTGGGGACAATGCATCCTCTGCGGACGCCGCGACCGCCGTCGACGCCAAGGCCGACGCCGCGGTGCCGACGGACCTCTCATCGCTCGACAGGTCCACAGTCGACCGCGCCCCCGTCCGCTGTCTCCCCCCGGCCGATGGGCCCCTGCGAACGCCGCCGACCGGCCCCGACGCGGTGATCGCCGTCGCGGAGGACACGACGTTCGGCTGCGTCCTCCGCGGCGACGGCCGGATTCGGTGCCGGGGGCAAGGTCTGTTGCGCGGGGTGTTCGGGGATGGAGCCGACGACTCCGCAGGAATGCTGCGCACGGTGACCCTGCCGATCGACGACGTCCGGTCGTTCGACATCAGCCTGCACCTCGGGTGCGCCGTCCGCGGCGACGGGGCGCTCTGGTGTTGGGGGGACAACACCAGTGGCGGAGTCCACCCCGATCTCCCGCGGGTGATGCTGACGCCCACGCGGGTTCCCGGCATCGTTGGCGCGCGTCGCGTCTCGATCGCGCTCACGTTGGCCCGCACCTGTGTGTTGCTCAACGGCGGAGCGGTCGTCTGTTGGGGCGGTGCCGAGGCGACGCCGATGGCCCTCGTCGACCGCGGCGCGACGGACATCGCGGTCGCCAACAGCCACCAGTGCGCGCGCTTCGACGACGCCAGCGCTCGATGCGCCGTGGCGTCGCCCAGCCCATCGAGCGAGCTTGCCATCCCTACGGACGGTGCCGAGGCGATCGCGGCGAGCACGTTCGCGGTGTGCGCGATCGATCGAAGCAGGGCGGTCACCTGCTGGGGCGCGCGCTACCCGATCACTGACATCACGGCCGGCCCCTTCGACGAAGGTGTGCGCTGCGCCACGAGCCTGGCGCCGGGCTTCTTTCACCTCTGCGCATCGACGACGGACGGCGCGGCGACCTGCTGGGGCAGCAACTCCTTCGGCCAGCTCGGATCGCCGCGCACCGACACCGCACCGAGGCCGGTGCCCGGCGTCGACCGGGTCGTGCGGGTGCTCCGGGGGGCGGTGAGCACCTGCGCGGTGCGGGATGACGGGAGCCTGTGGTGCTGGGGCGATGGGTACCTGGCCAGCGACCGAAGCTCGCAGCGCAACACCTTGCCGCACCCCATCGACTGGTGATCGGCGCCTTCGCCCGTTGACCCCGCCATCGAAGTCGGGTCGATTCCGATGGGACGCCGCGACCGGACGACACCCTCGGCCGCGTGAAACGGAGCGCCCCCTTTACCCTCACACGTTGCCCGTGCCGCTCCCGGCAGCGTGGTTGGCGGCTTCGAGCTCCGCCCACAGCGGAGCGAAGCGCTGCGCGTACTCCGGCTTGCTGTCACCGAGGTAGGACGGCCGCATGCCCTCCCAGTAGAACGCGTGCCGCCTCTCGTTGGAGCGACCACAGGACGTGGCCTGGATCGACGACCTCGCCGCCCTCGACGCGCACCGTGACGTCGAGCGCCCGCCGCATCGCGCCGAGTCGCAGCCGCCCAGGCTCGCCGGTGCAGTCCGTGATCGCCCCCGGCGGCGCGCCCATCGTTGCCCACCGTCGACCGCCGCAGAACACGTCGACGATCGGGCGCGCGGGTCCGCCGGAGAAGTTCGCCACCATCACGCGGAAGCGCTGGCCGTCGCGCGGAACGTCCACGTTGATGTCCTCAAGACGTCCGTGGCTCCCGGTGTCGTCGCCGCGCGCGAGGTCGATCCGAGGGTTGGCGCACGACCCGAAGGCCCTCCACGCCAGGCCGCTCGGACCGTCCTCGCAGCCCGCGAGCGGCGACGCCGCGAGGCCCCAGTCGACGTGCGGGCGTGGACCCGCCACCGTCGCCGCGCAGTTGAACCGGTTGCACGACGTCGGCAGCGCGAGGTCGGCCACGGGCCCTTCGGCCCTCGAAACCACGGCTCCGTGTCGTCGGGCGCATGAAGGTAGATTCCACCTCCCCTACGGACACGTCCCGGCGTGCGCGATCCGTACCCCTTCGGCGCCCGCCGTGCAGGGGCTGGTGTACGCGCGCCGGTCGCAGCCACACACCGGCATGAGCTCGCCCGGGCACCCGCGCGCGCGTCGGACGCACCCGCCGGGGCCAGCACACCCCGGCCCGGCGCAGTAGAACTCGGATCTCCCGCTGCCGAAGGGGCTGGCGAGTGGTTCGCAGTCGGCGTCCGTCCGGCACGGGAGTGTCGCGTCCTGGGGCAGCGGTCGGCAGAGTTCGGCGTCGGCCGCGCCGAGGCACACGCCCGCGTGCTGGCAGCATGCCTGCCCGGCGGGGCACTCGGCGTTCGTCCCGCACGCCACGACGAAGCGGGCGGGCAGGCACTCGCGCAGCCCCGGGTCGCACGTCCACCCGGCCCGGCACCCGGCGGCCGGGTCGCAGAGCTGGCGGAAGTTGGGGTCGGGGTAGAGGCGCGTCCCGCACGGGACCATCGCCGCGACGCGCACCCCCGCCAACGAGGCTGCGCAGGGCGTGGGCCACGTGCGCCCGTCGCACCCGCAGACGCCGGCCCCGAAGCCGCCGCAGAGTTCGGGTCCGCGGCGCGCCTGGCAGGTTCCGATGCCAATGCAGCGGCCCGGGCCGGCCTCGAACTCGCAGTACTCGCCGGCGGCGCAGTGGGCGTTGGACGCGCAGGCGCGCGGGTCGGCGGTGCGGGGCGGCACCGCGCAGGCCTCCGGCGAGCCGGGGTCGTGGCAGCGCCCGGTCGCGTAGCAGCAGACCTCCCCGGGCGCGCACGTGGCCCCGCTGCACACCGCCGGTCCCGGCGGGGGTACCGGCACGCCGGAGTCGGGGCGCGCATCGCGGGCATCGACGGGTGACGTGGGGGCGTCGCGCGTGGGAGCGTCGCGCGCGTCGGCGTCAGGGTGAGGCTCGGCGCCGCGGTCGAAGAACGAGGGCGCGTCCTCCCGCGAGGCGTCCTCCCGCGAGGCATCGACGGGAGAGGGCGCGTCGGGGGCGGGAACGCCGAGCAGTGCGTCGGCACCTCCGTCCGATGGGGAGGCGGGAGTGCCGCTCGCGACGCTGCTCGAGCACGACGCGACCAGCCCCGCGACCAGGAACCCCAAGACCGTGCATGGCAACCCGCGCTTCATCGCTCGCAACCCCCAGTGATGCGCGGCGCTGCCGGTGTGCCACGCGCTCGAGCCCAGTCTCGCGCCCCCCGCTCGAGATTGATAGGGCTCTCTACGCGGAAGCTCCCGCGGGGCCCCGAGGGCTGTTTCGTGGCCGCCTCGTTCAGGTGCTCGGGGCGGCCTCGGCGCCTGCTCCCGCTACCGGCCGTAGCTGGGGTTGCGGGCACGGGCGGCGCCGGCCTCTTCGGCGGTGACGACCACCTTGCCGATGGGGGCGAGCGAGATGCCGGCGAGCTTCAGGTGCTGGAGCGCGAAAGGGATGCCGATGATGCTCACGAAGCACGCGACGGCGGAGACGAGGTGTCCGATGGCCAGCCAGAGGCCCGCCAGGACGAACCAGAGGACGTTGCCGATGACGCCGAGGGCCCCGGTGCCCGCGTCGGCCTGGCCGGTGAGCTGGCGCCGGTCGATGGCCTCGCGGCCGAAGGGCCAGAGCGCGAAGCCGCCCATCACGAAGCACGCGCGCGCCCAGGGGATGCCGACGATGGTGCAGATCATGAGGACGCCGGCGAGGTACCAGCCGAGGCCCAGGAAGAGTCCGCCGAGGATGAACCAGAGAAGGTTGCCCAGTGTTCGCATGCGCGCCTCCGAGGCGGATGGGGTCACCTGGGGAGCGCGGTCGTCAAGGCCTCGGTGCGGCTGCGCTTCCTACCGATGCCCCCACGTCGCCGACGCGCGCAGTGCGCCCGTACGAGTGCCCGCCCACCACCGCCCGCATCATTCGCTCGTAGGGCGACGCGTCGGCGCCCGCCGCGGGCGCCTCGCCCGTGTGCCGCCGCGCCTGCCGCCGATGCCCGCCGACGAGATCCTCGGTCTCGTGCGCGCGCTGCAGCGCGCCCGCCAGGGCGCCCCGACGCCGCGCCGCTGAGCGCCCCCCTGCCCTGCCGCTCACCCGGACGGTGCCTCTGCGTCGCAGGCGAAGCCCCGAACGCTCTCGCTCACAGCCGCCGACGGACGCGATCCAAGGTCGCCGCGAAGGACTCGGCGAAGTGCTCGGAGCCGTAGACAGACGCCACGATCCGCGCCAGCGCCGTGGGCCACTGCAGTCCTCCCGCGATGGTCGCCTCGCTGCCGGTCGCCGAGGCGATGATGGTGGTCCCGCGCGGGAGACCGATGGAGGACCCGGTGAAGTCCGCAGCGACCTGTGCCTCGTGGGCCGCGCCGAGGGACGTGTGGTCCCAGAACGCGACGTGCACACGGAGGAGCATGCCGTCGCGCCCGAACGCGAACCCCCGGCGCGCGAGGGCGTTGGTCAGCGACTGCTCGCAGCCCGCGGCGACCGCGGGGTCGACGTCCTGTGCGCCCGCAAACTCGAGGTGCAGGTCCGGACGACCCGGGACGACGGTCGGAGCGAGCGTCGCACAGCCGGCGCCCTCCACGCCTCACACTGCAGGAGCCTCGGTCCGCCGCAGGCCACGAACAGGAGCCTGGGGGCGACGTTCTGGTGCCACGCGGGCTCCGTAGCTGGCGATGGAGCACCTCGACGGCCAGCGCCTCGACGGGTTCGTGAAGGCTCGCGGACCGATGCCGCGGAACGTCACGCTTCTGCCGCCGGTGTGCTTTGACCCTCAGCGACAGATCGGTCCGCTCGCGCCCAGTGCGCCACAGATGAGGCCCGCGCGGCAGCGCAGTTCCCCGGGGACGCGGCAGCATGGCTGACCCGAAGCCCCGCAGGTCGAGGGCGCGTCGGCGGTCACCTCGGCCGGGTCCTGTGCGTCGTGAGGCTCCGGGACGTCCGCCGCCGCGGTTGCGTCTGAGTCCGAGGGGACATCGGACTCCACCGGAACGAGCCGTATCGCACGCGCCCCGCACCCCGTCGCGGCGAACACCCAGAGCACCAGGACCCACTTCACGGCCCCATCCTACATCGCCAGGCGGAACCAAAGCCCGCCCGCGGCGTGCAGGTGTTCCTGCAGGGAGCTGCTTCGTCGAGACCCCCTACGAGGCCTCCTCGCCACTGACGTGGAGACCATCCATCTGCCCAACCCAGACGAGCGCGGCGCGAAGCGACCAGGCGCTGCGCCGTCCGCAGACGCAGCCGCGCGAGTCCCGCTGATAGGGCCAGGGCCAGCGCCCGTCGTAGCCTCGATCGCATCACTCGATCGACTCGCGGATGAGGGCGCGGCGCACCCGCGCTGTCACGCGGCCACCGCGGCGCCCGTTCGAACTGACGGGACGCCGCCTCTTGCGGCCCCCCTCGCGCCGAAGGAGCCGCTGTCCGCGATGCGCGTGTCCCGCTCATCCCTTTCGGCGCTGCTGGGCGCGGCGCTCGCTGTCGTCGTCGCCACGCGCTGGATCGTTCCCTCCGCCGACCCGGGATTCGTCCGCCGCGACGGCGCTCGCTTCGTCGTGGGCGACCACGCCTTCCGCTTTGTCGGCGCCAACGTCGACGCGATGCACGGGCCCCGCGAGCGCCGGGCCGCCTCGCGGGTGCTCGACGCCCTGCCGGCCGACCGGCTCGGCGTCGCCCGCGTCTGGGCGCTGGGCGAGACCGAGGGGCCGGAGGCCTGGCGCGACGACTTCGCCTTCCGCCGTGGCCCCGGCGGATGGATCGCGAGCTCGTACGCGCATCTCGACCGCGTCCTCGCCGCGGCCCGCTCGCGCGGCCTCCGCGTCATCCTGGTGCTGGCCAACCGCTGGGAGGACTACGGCGGCTTCCCCGCCTACCTGCGCTGGACGGGCGCCCCGGCGCGCGGGCGCACGCTCCGGGCGGGCGAACTGCGGCGGGTGTACACCGACCGCGCCGTCGAGCGCGCGTGGCGCGACCACGTCGGCCGCCTCGTGACGCGCACCAATGCCGTGACCGGCGTGGCCTACCGCGACGACCCGACCATCATGGCCTGGGAGCTCGTGAACGAGGGCGGCGCGCTCACCTGCGAGTCGGGCGACCGCATGGTCGAGTGGGTCGACCGGCAGGCGCGCTTCATCCACGAGCGCGACCCCAACCACCTCGTCGGCGCCGGCCACGGCGGGTACGCGAGCGCGCAGGGGCGGGCGATCTGGCGGCGCGTGAACGCCCTCGACAGCGTCGACTACGCCGACCACCACGCCTACTTCGACCACGACGCGAAGGTCGACGTCCCGGCCGACCTCTGGCCCTGGCTGGCGGACCGCGTCGCGGTCGCGCAGGGGCTCCTGCACAAGCCGCTGGTCATCGGGGAGGTGGGCTTCTCGCGCGCTGCCTTTGACCCCGCCGATCGCGGGCGCTGGTACGAGGCCTTCCTGACCGCGGCCGAGCACCTGGGCGTCTCCGGGGTCGCCGCGTGGGTCTACCAACCGTGGACCGAGCAGGACAACACCCACGGCATCTTCGCGTGGGGCCCGCACGCTTCGGAGAACGAGCCCACCCGCCTCGCGCTCCGGGATGCCGCCGCGCGCTGCGCGGGACCGCCCCCCAGGCCATCGCCGCGCCCTGCGGCTGCGATCGCGAGACTGCACGAGCACGACCCGATGTTCGTTCAAGACGAGTGGGTGATGTCGGCGGGGGGCGCGTCGCTCGCGGTCGACCCGTGGAGCCTCGAGGAGGGCTGCTCGCAGGGCCCCGAAGCGTGGATCGAGCTGCCGATCCGGTGGCCGACGGAGGGCGGGACCGAGCTGGAGGTGTCGCTGTACGCGGCAGCGATTGGCTCGCTGGGACTGACGATCACGCTCGACGACGTCGAGCTGGGCCGCATCGACTCTCCTCGGCAGCGGGCGCGGGTCCGCGTCCCTTGGCGCGGCGGCGAGCTGCGCTGGCTGCGGGTCGCGAGCACAACGCCGCCGGGGAGGGCGCTGCTGGCGCGCTACGGGGTCGACCCACCCGGCACCGACGTGTTCATGCTGCGACTGCGGTGAGGCGGATCGGCACCGCGCCTACGCCCACGCAGCGGGCGGCCGCCGTATTGGATCGGGCGGACAATGCGGCGCCCCGTTGCCACGGATCCCCTGGGGTTTGAGGTGACGTCCTCGTCGCGCTCGATCAGCTCGCACCGAACCCGGTCGTCGTCGTAGTCGGGCCACAAGCGCGACCCGGCGGGCTCCCGCAGGATGCGCGCGAGCGCTTCGAGTGTCTGCTCACCGGTCTGCCGACAGCGCCCGTGCCAGTGATCCCGGCTCAGGGTTGCGCGCCCGGTGCACCCCGGGGCTCGCCGCAGCGCCGCGCGGGTGGCGCTGGGTTCGTTGCGCCGTCGCTCACCTCCCCACCGGGGGCGTGGTCGAGGCCATCTGCGCGCGTAGCGTCGCGAGCTGGGCACGCAGGATCGCCCCCATCGTGCCCCGCTCCTGCTCCTTCATCCAACGAAGCATCGACGACAGGAACAGCTCCTTCAGGTACGCGAACGAGAAGCCGTCGGTGCCGGCGACGAGGGCGCCCTGCTCCGCGTCGGGGACGCGCATGGCCTCGTCGAGACGGTCGCTCCAGTCGCGGATGTAGCGCGCCCGCTCCGCGGGGCCCGGCAGGGCGAAGGTGTACTTCCGGTCGAAGCGGCTCGGGCGCTCGAGGATCGCCGGGTCGAGGCGGTCAGGGTGGTTGGTCGTCGCGAGGGTGAGCAGCCCCGACGCGTCGGCGAAGCCATCGAGCTGGTTCAGGAACACCGATCGGTTCTCGTGGGTGATCATCGCGTCGAGGTCTTCGAACACGAGGCAGCACGGCGACACCTCGCGGGCGCGCTTGAAGACGTTGGCGATGTTGAGGTCTTCGTCCCCGTACTTCGCCTTGAGGCTCTGCACGTAGAGGCACGGCACCCCCAGGAAGCGCACCGTGGCGCGCAGGCAGTGCGTCTTGCCGTTGCCGGGCGGGCCGACGAAGAGGACGCCCCGCTTCCACGGCACCCCGTACCGCGCGTACTCCTCCCGCGCCGCCATGAAGGTCGCGAAGTCCTCCCGGATCTCCGCCGCGAGGTCGCCTGCGAGCACGAGGTCCTCGAAGCTCGCCGCCTGTACCTCGTTCCAGAAGGCGCGGCTCCTCGTCCAGCAACGCCCGTCGAAGACCAGCACCGCGTCGTGCGGCGCGTTGCAGTACGCGCTCACCGCGACGGCGAACGCCTCCGTGGTCGCCCGGTCGTCGGCGACGACCCAGTGCCGTGTCACGCGCTCGAAGCCCTGCGTCCACTCCGCGCGGGCCACCGCGAGCGCATGCGACTCCCACGTCACCTCGAACACCGCCGTCCGGGTGTAGCGGAAGACGCCGTCTGCCCGCGTCCACTCGTCCGAGAACTCGGCGTGGATACCCTCGCGCGGACGCGCCTCGCACCGCCCCGCATCGACGAACTCGCCGAGGTCGAAGGGGCTCGTGAGCCCTTCGAGCACGGCCTTGCCGGGGAAGAGTTCGGCGAGCGCGCGGCTCAGTCGGTAGGAGGTTCCAGCCTCCGGGCCGAGCGCCTGCGAGAAGACGTCCGAGGGGTTGGTCATCGGGCAAGCCTACAGGGATCCAAAGTGCCGCGGCCGATCGCCTTCGAGGGCCGCGCGGGCCCCGAGATCACGGGGCCATCGCTGCACCCCGACGTGGACCACGCCCGCGAAGACGTGGTGGTCGAGGCCTTCTCGCGCCGCGGCGGGGGGTCGGTCCCGACGGCGCCATCCGCCGGCGCCGCGGTCTCCTCGGCGACTCCTCCTCCTGCGTCGTGCCCGGTCGCCGGGGCGGCGCGCTGGCACCCGCGTGGCGACCAACGAGCGCCGCTCGGCCGCATCGGGCTCACCAGCGGGGGGGCCGTCGTCGCGGGCCTACCAGCGACCCCGATCGCGACCCCGATGGCCTCGCACCTTCCCTCACGTCCCGCCGACGTGGTGCGCGAGCGCCGCGACCAGCCCCACCAGCGAGTCGCCCGCGCCGTTGCACAGGTACTTGTCGACCTTGCCGTGCAGGTTGACCCTCACCCGCTCGCCCTCCCCCGTCGCGAGCACGAGGGGCGTGCCCTGCTGCGGCTCGTACCGCCACGTCCCCCCGTAGCGAGAGCGCGCTCACTCGCCTGCGTACGAGCCCGCGAGCGGGCGGCGGGGAACGACGAGGTCGCGCGGTCGAGAGGCAGCAGCCGCTCGGTGGCAGCGGAAGAGACCCCGATTCAACCGCCTCGACACCCGCTCCTTCACGCGGTCGCATGGCTGGTCCCGCGACTGAGCGGCGGGGCGGGCCTCGTGCAGACCTCCCCGATCGCTCTTGGGTACTCGCCCGTGTGCGCGTCGCTGAACGACGCAGCGCCTTCGAGGGGGCAGCGCAGGGCGCCTGAGGCTCCCTCGGCTCTCCCGCACATTGCGTGACGCCTGGGGGGCGGAAGTGAGTGCCCCAAGCGACGGCCAGCAGCCAGCGGGCGGCTGCGCGCCGCGGCGGCGCGCGCAGCCGGAGCTCGCTGGCGCGGTAGGGCATCGGACGAAGGGATGCCGGTTCGCGACCGAATACGCGCGATGTGGCGTGGGGCGCAGCTCGTGGACATCGTGCTTGGCCCGTGACTACGATCCAGCTTCTCGATTGCCGGAAGGGGAGCTTCGATGAAGCCTGGCGTTCGTCTCGCTGCGGTGGTGCTCGCGTTCGTGGCCTCATCGGGATGTTCGGAGCCCATGGGGTTCGAGCCGTCCCTTGACTCCGACACCGACGTGGATGTCGAGCAGGCCGACGCGCTGGCCATCAAAGACGTACCCGACCTCGACGGAGGCCTGACCTTCGACGCCGCCGACGCGCGACGCCCAGACCGGGTCCCAACCGTTGATGCGACCGGCACGGACGCGCGGATCCTCGACGGAGGGCCGACCCTCGACGGAGGGCCGACCCTCGACGGAGGGCCGACCCTCGACGCGCCCACGACCGACCGGGCCCCGGCGCTCGACCTCGCCCCGACGGACGTCTCAGCGACGACCTGCGGCGCCACGGCGATCGCAGGGGGTCCCCGCGCCGCGGCGGCGACGGGGTCGACCTCCGCTCGCGACGCGCGGACCTCGGGCTCCTGCGAAGGTCGCAGCAGCCCCGAGGCGGCGTTCACCTGGACCGCTCCGGCGTCGAGCACCTACACCTTCGATACGGTGGGCTCGACCTATGACACCGTGCTCTACGTCCGCGACGGCTTGTGCGTCGGGACCGAGCTGGGGTGCAACGACGACGCGACGGGGCTCGGCCTGCGCTCTCGCATCACCGCGCGGCTCGCCGAGGGGCAGACGGTCACCATCTTCGTCGACGGCTACGGCGGCGAGTCCGGGAACTTCGTGCTGAACATCTCGGACTCCGCCGACGGCGGGGTCACGCCCGACGTCCCGCCCACGGCCGACGTGGGCATGGACGCCCCGGACGCGACTCGCGACGCCGCGCTCGACACGGGCGCCGACGTCTCCGGGACCGACGGGGGCCTGGCACGCACCTGCGCCACCGCCGCGGACTGCAACGACGGAATCGCCTGCACGGTGGATGCGTGCCGGGGAGGCGTGTGCTCGCGGACCCCGAGCAACTCCCGCTGCACCACCCGAGAGAACTGCGACGCTCGCCGAGGCTGCGTCGCGGCGCCTGCCTGTTCTTCGAGCACGAGTTGCGGCGACCAGGAGTGCCTGGTCGACGGGTTCTGTTCGTCGATCGCGAGCGGCTGCCGCTACTACGCCCGCGACGATGATTTCGACAACTACCCGCCGCTCGCGTGCGGCGGCGGCGACTGCGACGACACCAACCGCGCCGTGTACCCGGGCGCCACCGAGATCTGCGACGGCATCGACAACGACTGCGACGGCGTGGTCGACGAGGCCGGCGCGACGCCGCTGTGCCCCGGGGGCGCGTGCACCGGGGGGCGCTGCGTCTGCGCCGGCTCGGGGCTGCTCCTTTGCAGCGGACGCTGCGTCGACGTGATGACCGACGTGAGCCACTGCGGGCGCTGCGGCAACTTCTGCCCGTCCGGGTCCGCGTGCGTGGGCGGCGCGTGCGTCTGTGGGGCGGGGCGCACGGCGTGCAGCGGGCGCTGCGTCGACCTGCAGACCGACTACGCCCACTGCGGTAGCTGCGGGAACTACTGTGACTTCAGCGCGACCTGCACCGCCGGGGCCTGCCGCTGCTCCTCGGGGCTCTCGAGCTGCAGCGGGCGCTGCGTCGACCTCCAGACGAGCTTCTCCAACTGCGGTGCGTGCGGCACCATCTGCCGCTCCGACCAGGTCTGCCGCGCGGGTGCCTGCGCGTGCCCCACCGGGTCGATGGCCTGCGGCGGACGCTGCGTGGACGTGACGCGCGACGCGACCAACTGCGGCACGTGCGGCACGATCTGCCCGGCGGCCGGCTTCGGGGCGGCGTGCCTGGGCGGCCGCTGCGGCTGCACCTCGGGCGTGCTGTGCGGCGAGGGCGCCACCGCCCGCTGCGTGGACACGACGCGCGACGCGGCCAACTGCGGCGCGTGTGGGGCGGCCTGCTCGGGCGCCCGCGAGTGCGTCTCGGGGCGCTGCGTGTGCCCGACCGGGCTCACCACCGTGTGCGGCACCACCTGCGTCGACACGGCCACGAACCCCGCGAACTGCGGCGCCTGCGGCCGCGCGTGCACCGCGCCGGCGGGCGCCGTCCCCGTGTGCGCGGGCGGCGTGTGCGGCACGGCGTGCGCCCCGGGCCGCGCCGACTGTGACGGCAACACGTCCAACGGCTGCGAGACCGACGCGACCACGAACACGAACTGCGGCGTGTGCAGGCGCGCGTGCACGAGCCCCGCGGCGTGCGTGTCGGGCACGTGCTTCACCTGCGGCACGGCCTCGGTGCCGCGGGTGCTGGTCTACGGCCCCGGTGGGACGGTCGCGCGGCCGTACTTTCCGCCCGAGTCGGTGGTGACCGTCGCGAGCGAAGCGATGTGGCGCTCGCTCACGACCGCGGACTTCGGCGAATACGACCTGATCTGGGTCGACGGCAACGCGTGCACCGGAGTCGCCTCGCAGTTCAACGCGCTGCGCGACACGCAGGCCGCCTGGGGGCCCGCGGTGCGAGGGCGCGCGGTGATCACCCCCTTCGACGAGGACTATCACGCCCAAGTTGGGGGGGCGACCTCGAGCGCGGCACGGATGATTGCCAACACCGTTCGCTACCTTGCAGCGATGGGGCACAACGGGGCGGGCGGTCGCACGGGGATGTACCTGTCCTTCGGGTGCGTCGTCGAGGCCAGCCCCTCGATCGTCGCGGGCTACGCGACGACGTTCGGCGCGGGGCTGGCGGGCTCCTCAGGGACCGGGACACCGGCGCTCACGGCTGCGGGCGCCGCCCATCCGATGTTCGCCGGGGCCACGTCGCTATCCAGCTACATCTGCCACGGCTCGACCACGGTACCCGCGGGGTTCACGTCGCTCATGACCTGCGGCTCGGGCCCGGGCTTGATCGTGCGCCACGTCGACTGCCCCTGACGCGTCGACACGGCGATCGCGGCCTCCGGGGGCCCCCCCCCTCGCGGACGCCTCCACCCTCCGGCGGGTCGATCGTCAGGGTGGTCGACCTGCCCACGCTCGTCGCGCTGAAGAAGGCGGCTGGGAGGCCGCAGGATCGGGTGATGCTGCTCGCCCGCTCGCCGGAAGGGCCCCACAAGCGACATCTCGGTCGGCACGCGTCCCGCGGGCACCGCCGCGACCGCCGACCGTTGACCACGAACGGCGGCTGTGCGTTCATCCGCCGCTGAAGGGAGCCGTCACGGGGTCGATGACGCGACGCCGAACAGGTGCTCCCACCGAAAGGGGACATCGATCATGAACGCCCGCCTCTTCGCCCTCGTCGCGCTGCTGGGGGCCGCCACCGCGGCCTGCTCCGACTCCGCCGGGAGCTGTACGCAGACTCAAGGCACGACCATGTTCTGCGCCGAGTACGGCGGCGACGTGTCGTCCGACAACGCGCAATCCAGCTGCAGCGCGGGGCGAGGCACGTACTCTTCGGGCGCCTGCTCCACGACCAACCGGGTCGGGCGCTGCGCGACCACCACCACCAGCGGCGGGACGAGGATCACCTCGACGGTGAGCCTGTACTCGCCGCTGACGGACGCGGAGGCGCGTCAGTTCTGCACCCTGCTGAGCGGCACGTACACCTCGGGCTGACGTGTCGTTCGCGCGCGCCGCGCTGCCGTGGGCGCTCGCCGCGGCGCTCGCGGTGATCTCCATGGTATCGCTCGCGCGCCGCGTTCTTCCGCCCCCCGGGCGCGCCGTCGCGTCGACGCGTCCCTCCCTTCAACCCTCGCCCGCGCCGTCCCTCCCGCGAGCCCGCGTGGCGCCCGCGCGCGTGGACCTCCCGCCGCGCGCGCCGCTCCCTACGGCGGCGACGCGGCCGCTCGAGCGGGACCCCGCCCCTCCCGCGATGGAAGCGGTCTGGCATCGGATCGCGTCGCTTCGCGCCCGACTCGACGCGCTCGAAGGCGACGGCGGCGAGATCGGGCAAGCCGCCGCGGCCGCCCTGCGCACCATCGAGGTCCCGCGGATCCTCGAAGAGGCGGGCATCTCCGATGAGCCCTTCGCCGCCCACCTCGCGGCGTACCGCGACGCGGTGGCCGACGGCGGGCTTCCCGACGCGCTCCGCGCGAGCCTCTTCACCGACGACGAACGCGAGCGCTTGCGCCTCCTCGACGCGGTCCACGCGCTTCAGCGCTCGGGGGCAGAGGGACGCGCCGACGCGGGTGTCGTCCGATAGTTCGACCCACGAGCGCCCGCGGTGTGGACGCGCCCAGCCTGCCGCCGGGTCCGTCGGGGTCCGACGGGACAGCCCCGTCCAGGCCGCGCGTTCGGGACGCGACGACGACCATCAACCGCGCGTCACGCCCCGCACCCCCATTGCCAGCAGCTGTACCGCTGAAGCCGGTAGGGGTGCTCACGTAGCAGCGGTTGCGGCACGACACTGTGCAGGTGTGGCCCATGCCCGAGCAGACGTCGGTGCAGGTCACGCCGCTCGTGGGATGAGTGATCCAACAGGGATCGCCGGGACACCGCCCTGGCAGCGTCCCGGCCCTGAAGCGCTGAAGCCCGGCGGTGCGTTCGTCGCGATAGGATCGCGGCGATGCGATCGCGCGCTCCCGTCATCGACGTTGCCTCGCTGTTGCTCGCGGGCCTCGCGGCCGGATGCAGCGAACCGCTCCCGCCCTCGCCCGTCGACGCCGGTCCCGACGTCGACGACCGGCCATTCGTCGTCGTTGATCGCGGCGTCGATCCGACCGACGCGACCGACGCGGTGACGCCGGTCGATCAGGGCATCGACGCGGCGCCCGACGTGCCGGACGTCGACCGCGCCGACGTGGCGCTCGACGTCGCACGTGACGTCGGCATCGATCGCATCGATGACACGGGGAGCGATGCACCCGACGCACCCGACGCACCCGACGCACCCGACGCACCCGACGCGGTCGACGCTGGGCGAGACGTCATCGACGCAACGGTGGGCGACGGCGGCGCGTGCCCGCCGATCGCGCCGCTCTGCACCGAGGGGTGGTGCTGGCGCGAGCCGCAGCCGCAGGGCAACCCGATCCGCGCCATCTGGGGCCTCTCGGAAGACGACGTGTGGGCGGTCGGGATGTCCGGCGTGGTGTTCCGGCGACAGTCGGGGTGCTGGCGCCACGTCCCGAGCGGAACGACCCGCGACCTTCTGGCCGTCGGAGGTTCCGGCGCGAACAACGTCTGGGCGGTCGGGATTCGCGGGGCGATCCTTCGCTGGGACGGGGCCGCGTGGTCCGATATGACGTTGCCCGTGACGGTCGATTTCACGGGCGTGCACGTGACCTCGGCGACAGACGTCCTGGTGGCGGGGCGCGGCTTCAACGTCCGTCGGTGGGACGGTCGGACGTGGCAGACGCTCCGGGGCGGCGGGTCGAATGGCGACCAGGCGTACGGCGCGATGTCGGCCTCGGGCCCCGGCGACGTCTACATGGTCGGTGGGGAGTGGGCAGCCCGCTGGAACGGCAGCGCGCTGGGCGACACCGACCTGCCCGTCGGCATGGGGCGGAACTTCGTCGGGGCCTGGGCCGGCGCCCCCGACGATGTGTGGGCCCTCGGGCGCAGCGGCGACTGGTGGCACCACACGGCCGCGGGCGGGACGTGGGCGGCGGGCCGCGCCAGCCTGCCGTCGGGCGGCGCGCGCGGGATCTGGGGTCTGGGTGGGGCGCGCGCGTGGATCGTCGCGCAGTACGCCGGCGTTCGCATCGACGGGAGCACCTCGGTCACGGACGCCGTGCTGCGCGACGAGAACCTCGAGGCGGTGTGGGGCGTCCCCGCGGGTCGCGGGTGGGCCGGCGGTCACGGCGGGCGCGTCCTGCGATACGACGGTTCGGCGTGGCGCGGCGAGATGGGCGCGCCGACGCGGGTCGCGACGAGCTGGCAGCGCTTCTGGGGCTTCGCGGCGGACGACGTCTGGGCGATTCGCGGCGTCGGCAGCCTCAGCGACCAGGAGGTCTCGCACTGGGACGGAACGAGCTGGAGCCCGAGGCCACTCCCCGTCGCGTCGTTGCACCTCGTCTGGCTGTGGGGCCCCTCCACCGACGACGTCTGGCTGTCCGCGAGGGACGACCGGCTCGGCTACCTGTTCCATTGGACGGGGAGCGCGTGGAGCCGGGTGATGGTCCCCGACAGCGCGCGCTACTACGGCATCCACGGGACGGCGCGCGACGACGTCTGGGTGAGCGCCGACACGCTGCGCCACTGGAACGGCACGGCGTGGGAGTCGCGTCCGCTCCCCGTGAGCGGGCCGCCGGGCCACGTCTGGTGCGCGGCGCGCGACGACTGCTGGGCCGACGGGGGAGGCATGCTCCACCGCTGGAACGGCTCGACGTGGACGGCGGTGTACCGCGTCGACACGTCCAACGGCGCCCAGCTCTGGGGCAGCGGGCCGCGGGACGTCTGGGCGATGACCGACTCCGCCCACCACCACTTCGACGGGACCCGTTGGGTGCAGGTCCCCGTGGTGGGGTCCACCTATGGGGCGCGCGCGGGCGTCTGGGGGTCGGGGCCGAACGACGTCTGGTTCGTGGGCCAGCGCGGGACGCTCGTGCACTGGGACGGGAGCGCGCTGACCGCGACCGAGAGCGGCGCGCGCGGCGTCTACCTGAGCGCGATCTGGGGGTCGTCCGCCCGCGACGTCTGGATCGGCGGTGACGAGGGCACGCTGCTGCGCCGATCGCGCTGATCGGATGGCCTTCCGTCACGGACGGCCGCTGACGAGCGCGACGAGGGCACCACCCTCGCCGAGGGCGCGCAGTCGTACGGGATCTTCGGCTGCGCAGCTCACGCCTTCGGGATGGTGGGCTCAGCGGTGCGCGAGCACGTCGGCGAGGAGCGCGGGGTTGTCGGTCATGATCCCGTGCACGCCGAGGTCGAGGAGCCTCTCCATCACCTCTCGATCGTTCACGATCCACGCGTGGAGCCGCACGCCGAAGCGCTCGACGTGCGCGACGACCTCTCGCCGCCCCGCCTGCGCTTCATGGCGGGGCCCGTCCCGTCGACCGCCAGCGACGAGTTCGGCGAGTTCAGCTTCACGAACTGCACCGCCCGGCCGTAGCGCCCGGAGCTCGGGACGGTACGCTGCGCCCCGTGCCCGACCGCGCGCCGTCGCCCCCACCGTCCCGGCCGCCGCATCGAGCCCGCCGAGCGCGACGCGCCCCTCGGCGAGCTCGCACGCCGTGTTGGCCACGAGCCACACCGCGGCCTCGGGCAGCTCGTCGGCCTCCGCGCGGTCGTGTTGCCAGGAGTCGACGGCGTCGGGCGCGTTGCGCTCGGTGCGGCCGAGGGCGAGCGGAAGGAGCTCAGCGCGCCGAATCAATCGCGGCTACCGCTCATCGCGGGTGGCGATGAGAAGCCTGGCCGTTCGACTCGGGCCACGTCAGCAAGGTCGGCGAACTGAGCGAAGAGCGCCTCGTACCTGGCCCGGTCGCCGTCCGTCGCAGCTTGAGCGAAACGTTGGTCATCCCACCACTCTGGGGGCCGAGATCTCCCGTCGAGCGCGGCGATGACGGATACCGCCTCGCGATTGCCGATCGTTGTGCGGAGGTCCGTCCCATCATTGATCACGAGCCCATCGTGGAATGCGATGCGCACCACCACCAGCCCGAGGGACTTCGCCATTGCGGTGCACGCGGACGGCCGCGAGGTAGCCGACCGTGAGGACGTGTCGCCTGACACGGTGCGTGCCTGCGCTGGCTGAACATGCGACACCGCGAGCAGGCGCACTCGACGTCGGAGGTGCGGCGCGGGAGCGGCTCGATGCCGCGGGATCAGAGCCCCGACGCACTGCTCTCGCCGCGGCAACTGGCGTGAGCGTGTTCGCGCGCGGACGCCCAGCCAACGGCGTCCGAGCGCGCGGACGTCGCGCGCATCCAGCACGACGATGAAGTGGCGCGAGGCGTCGCCCTCGGAGAGCGCCTCGTCGCGATCGTGCGCGAGTGCTGTGTGACGCACGGCGCGCGGCCCATCGCCCGATGCGGGGCCGTCGACCGCTAGATCGAGGACGCGCGGCGTTGCGAGATCCCCTCCGTCCAGACCTTCGCGGCCGGTCTCCAACAGGACGGCGATGCGCTTCGCGCGGCCCTGACGACGTCCTGGAGCACCGCGCAGCTGGAGGCCCAGATCACGCACTTGAAGCCCGTGAAGCGATGGATGTACGGCCGCGCCAACCGCGACCTCCTCCGGCGCCATGTGCTCCTCGCGCCGTGACTCACGCGAAGTGCAGGAGAGCCCAAACCGGGGAAGGCTCACTGGCTTGTAAAGGGTCGGTGGGTGTTCTATCGATCGACACCGAGTCGGGGCAGCCGATCGGCCGGAGGAGGACGCGATGAGACCAGGGGAATGGGTGCGTTGGTTGTCCGTCGTCGGGGCGCTCGGGTGCGACGGCGGCACGAACGACGACAACTCGGGGTGCAGTTTCCAGAGCATCTCGCGCAGCGGCGGGCTATGCACGCTGACGCTCTCGTGCGGCGCCGGGCCAGTGGGAATCTCGTGCTCTGACACGGACTGCGTGTGCACCGCGGACGGCGCGGGCGGAGCGCGCTTCGATGTCGCTGGCGCGTGCGGGATGTCGAACGACGCGCTCACCGCGCTCTACGTCGCGCGGTGCCCATCAGCGGCGGTGGACGCAGGCACCGAAGACGCCGCCGCGCGCGACGTGGTGGCACCTGCGGACGTTCCAGTGGTCGACGTCCCCGATGTTCCGATGTGTCGTGCGTTCAACGCCACCTGCAACGCAGCCAACCAGTGTTGCAGCGGCGGGTGCGCGGCGACCGTGGTCAGTCCCGAGACCGTGTGCTGCCTCGGCGAAGGCCGTAGTTGCGGCACCGGCGCGGGAGGCAGCTGCTGCCTCCCCTTCTTCTGCCGTGTTCTCTCCGGGAGCATTCGGGCCTGCCGGTGATGGCGGAGTCAATCAGAGTCTGATCGTCGCGGAGGAGCACCATGGCGGAGACCGCCACGAGCCCGCCGCCTCGGCCCCCGAGCGCTCCGCGGGACCTCGGCTACGGCCGCGGTCCGCCGCCTCGCCGGCGCCTGCGGACTGCCGCCAGCGCCAGCGCCATCGACGCTCCCCAGGCCGTCGCGGGCGCGCCGCGCGCCGCCACCCCACAACCGCACCCCGCTCGCGCCCCGTCGGTAGACCCGCCCTCTTCCACCGGGCCCTTGTCGATCGCCGTGTCGTCGCTCGCGCCCGCGTCATCCGCGGTCACCTCCGCATCATCCGCGGTCACCTCCGCATCATCCGCGGTCACGTCTGACGGCTCGGCGCGGTCGTCGCCCGCGTCGACCACCGGCGCGGCGTCGACCCCAACGTCGAGCTCCGTCGGCGCGTCGATGCCCACGTCCACCGGGGAGCCCGCGTCTACCGGGGAGACAGCCGCGTCGCGCACGAAACACTGACCGCGCGCGTCGCAAGCCTCGCCGGCGCCGCAGTTGAAGACCGTGCGCGCAGGGTCGTCGCAGTCCGGGTCGCTGGCGCCGCAGTTGCAGTCGCACTCGTTGCCAGCGCCGAAGCGCGCCGCGCCACACCGCCACTCCGCCGGCGGAATCCTCGGACAGTCCCCCGGGCATGTCGCCGTGCTCTCTCCGGCGTCGCACCGTCCGTCGCCGCAGCGCGGGGGCGTGCCCGCGTCGACGGGCGTCACCCCCGCGTCGGGCGGCAGCACGGCGCACGGCGCGCTCCCTGGTGCCGCCGCGCAGAGGGCGCTCCGCACCGCGGAGCCGTACCCGATGTCCTCGCCGGAGCAGGCATCCTCGGCGCACTGGTTGACCGCCTGGCAGCCCCCGCGGTCGACGTAGTCGGTCTCGCCGCGCAGCAGGATGCCGACGAGATCGGTGGTCGTCGGGTCGAACACACCGGACCCCGAGTGGCCCCCGAAGGTGTCGGTGTTGGCCGTGAAGTAGTCGAGCGTCGGCTGCGCCCGCGCGCTGCGCACCCGGCCGCCGGTGTCGATCTTCGCGGGGATGCCCGACCCGAAGCCCACCACGCCGAGGGGCGCACCGACGTCGACGGGCCCGGTCGCCGCGCGCATCGGCGCCACCTCGAAGCGCGGCGTGGCGGCGCGGTCGAGCCGCAGCACTGCGTAGTCGTGCCGGGGCCGCGCGTCGGGCCCGTCGTTGCGCATCACCACCACCTCGCGGCACGCGAACACGTCGGCGCGGGTGATCGGGTGCAGCGCCCCGGGGCCGTCGTAGTAGTAACCGAACACCACCTGCGTGGTCGCGCAAGGGAGGCGCTCCATGCAGTGTCCCGCGGTCAGAAACAGGTCGGGCGCGATGAGGGTGCCCGAGCACGCCGCAATCGAGGGCTGCTCCCGGAACCGCTGGTCGGTGCAGAGGCGGTACGCCTCACCGAGCGTGTAGGCGTTGACGCTGAGCGCCGGGCCCCCCCGATCGACCAGGAACCCCGGCGGCACCAGCGCCGCCACGCTCCGCCGGACGCGCTCCCGCATGGCCGGGTTTGGGTGCTCGTACACCTCCACCCGGTCATCGGCGCCGTACGCCACCGGCGCCGCCGCCCGCCCGACGGCCGGCGGAGCCTCGCCCGCGCACCCGGCGGCCCATGCCACCCCCACCGCCCACCCCCACCGCGCGTCTCGTCCCACGGGTTGCATGGGTACCACACGTTCCGACCGACCCGCCCCGATCAGTAGTGCACGCCGACGAGCCCCACCGCGTCGATGGCCGCCGACTGCGCGGGCAGCAGCACGTGCCCGACCAGCTCGACCGCCCCGTGCACGAAACGCCCGAGTCCCACCTCCACGCGCAGCCCCGCGTGGAGGTCGAGCGGTCCCGAGGCGACGTGCGCCACCGGAAGCTCCGACCCCTGGGCGGCTGGCACCGACTGGATGTCCCCGTACCCCATGCCCGCGACGGCCGCGAGGGTCACGCCCCGGCGCGCGAAGCCCCCCGACGTGAGCACCGCGTAGATGCGCGCGCCCAGCACCAGCGCGTTGAAGGCGTCGCCCGCGGCGGCGTCGGGCTGCCAGCGCAGCGTGACGCCCAGCGCGAAGCGTCGACCGAGCGCGTCGCGGAACGGCGCCCACCGCAGCGACGCCGCCAGCACGCCCGTCGGGGAGGCCGCCGCGCCAGTCACAGCGGGGCACTGGAAGCCCGCGCGGCAGGCGCGCAGCGCGGCGCCCGACGCGTTGAGGGAGTAGATCCCCTCGGCGTAGAAGCCCGAGCTCGGCGTGACCACCTGCGGGTTGCCGAGGATCAACCCAACCCCGAGGCCGCCGCCCACCTCGATCGCGAAGCGCGAGGTCTCGTCCTCGGCCGGCGCTTCGACCACCGGCGCTTCGACCACCGGCGCTTCGACCACCGGCGCGGGGACGACGACGTCCAGCGGTGGGCCGGGGACGACGACCGGAGCGGCCGACGTCGCCACCACCTCCGGCGGCGAGGCGAGCGTCACAGCGGTCGGCGCGGCGACGCTCGGGGCCGTCGCCTGAGCCGCGATCGCGGCGGCGACGAGCGCCCGGCAGTCCTCCAGCAGCCGACGACGATGCCGGATCGAGCGGTCGCGCTGGACCGCCTCGACGCACGCCTCGGCGCCGGCGCGCGCGTCGGCGTGATGACCGAGCGCGCTGTGCTCCCGGGCGATGAACAGCTGCACCGCGGGGGTCATTCCCCCGCGCGCGACGGCCTCGGCCAGGACCAGCGCGGCGGCGTGGTCGCCCCGATCGCGCGTCTCCTCGGCCTGCTCCATCGAGGGCGACGACGACGCCGGAGCGCCTCCCTCGCGGTGTCCGTGGTGGTGACGCCTGTGGTGATGGTGCTGCGCGCGGGCAGCGCCTGCGGTGAGCAGCAGCGAGGCGACGACGACCAGGACCCGCGGAGGGCGCACCGGAACGCCCCTCAGCCCGCCACGCAGCGGCTGTTGACGCACGCCTGCCCGGTGCCGCAGCGGAGCCCGCACGCGCCGCAGTTGGTGGTGCTGGTGCGGAGGTCGGCGCAGGAGAGGCCGCACGCCGTCTGTCCCGAGGGGCACGCCACGCAGCCGCCCGCGCAGACGCTGTTCGCGGCGCACACCCGCCCGCACGCACCGCAGTTCTGCGGGTCGTTGCTGATGTAGGTGCAGACCGACCCGCAGAGCGTGGCGTTGCAGGCGGGGGAGCAGCGCCCGAGGACGCAGCTGCGCCCGGTCACGCAGCGGTTGCCGCAGGAGCCGCAGTTCGCGGGGTCGGTCAGGGTGTCGACGCAGGTCGAGCCGCACCGGACGGAGCCGGCGGGGCAGCCGTTGGTGCACGTCCCGCCGACGCAGGTCTGGCCGGTCGCGCAGGCGTTGTCGCACGCGCCGCAGTGGTTGAAGTCGCTGCCAAGGGAGGTGCACAGCCCCCGGCAGAGGACCCCCGTGCAGACGCCGCTGTAGTCGCACACCCCTCCCGAGCAGACGCCGCCGGGGCCGCAGCGCGACCCGCACACACCGCAGTGGTTGACGTCGCTGCTCAGGGAGACGCAGGCGCCCGTCCCGCAGTCGAAGGTGCTGCCGCCGCAGCCGGTGCAGACGCCCGCGGTGCAGGCCTGCCCGCTCGCGCACGCCACGCCGCAGCCCCCGCAGTTCGACCGGTCGCTGCGCGTGTCGACGCACCGGCCGCCGCAACCCGACTGCCCCGCTGGGCAGGCGGTGCAGACCCCCGCGACACACGGCTGACCCGCCGCGCAGGCGTTGCCGCAGCGGCCGCAGTGGTTGACGTCGCTCGCGAGCGTGACGCACGAGTTGCCGCAGACGGCGGTGCCGCTCGGGCACACGCCGCAACGCCCGCTCGCGCACCTCTCGGCGTCGCCGCAGCGGGTGCCGCAGGCGCCGCAGTTGTTGCGGTCGGTGAGCGCGTAGACGCACGTGCCGCCGCAGTCGACCGCGCCCGGGAGCGCCGCGCATCCCACGCAGCGGCCGCCCATGCACGCGAGCGTCACGCTGCCGCCGTCGGCCCCGGTCCCGCGTCGGCAGCTCGCGCCGCAGCCGCCGCAGTTCGCGGGGTCAGACGTCGTGTCGACGCAGGCGCCGTTGCAGCGGGTGGCGCTCCCCGAGCACCCGGTCGCGTCGCACACCCCGAGGACGCAGCTCTGTCCCGCCGCGCAGCGCACCCCGCACGCGCCGCAGTTGTTCGCGTCGGTCTGCGTGGAGGCGCAGACGCCGTTGCACACGGTGCCCGGCGCCGGGCAGGAGAGACACCCGCTGGAGGTGCTGCACACGTAGCCCGCGCCGCATCGGCTGCCGCACATCCCGCAGTGGTTGACGTCGGTGAGCGACACGCAGCTGCCGCCGCAGTTCGCCTGCCCGCTCGGGCAGCCGGCGCAGCGCCCGGCCACGCAGGTCTGACCGCTCGCGCACGACACGCCGCAGCCGCCGCAGTGGCTCGGGTGGGTCTGCGGATCGACGCACGCGCCGCCGCAGAGGGCGCGCCCGGCCGCGCACGCGACGCACGCGCCCGACACGCAGCTCTGCGACGCGAGGCAGGCCCGCCCGCACCCGCCGCAGTGCACCGGGGAGGCGAGCACGTCGACGCACTGCGCGCCGCACGCGGTGGTGCCGGGCGCGCACGCGACACACACCGCGTTCGAGCAGACCTGGCCCGCCGCGCACGCGACGCCGCACGCGCCGCAATTGCGGCGGTCGCTGGTCACCTGGGTGCACGCCCCCGCGCAGGGCAGCGCGCCCGCCGGGCAGCCGCCGCAGACACCCATCACGCAGGCCACGCCCGCCGGGCACGTCACGCCGCACGCACCGCAGTTGCCCGCGCTGCTGCTCAGGTCGACGCAGGCCCCCACGCAGGCGGAGGTCCCGGCGGGGCACGTGGTGCAGGTGCCGGCCACGCACGCCTGACCATCGGCGCAGCGGGTGTCGCAGCTGCCGCAGCTGTCGGCGGCGCGGTCGAGGTCGACGCACGCGCGGCCGCAGCGAGCGAGGGGCACGGGGCATAGCGCCGAGCAGCGGCCCGAGACGCAGACCAGGTCGCCGCGGCAGGCGACGTCGCACGCGCCGCAGTGGTCGGGCGCCCCCGTGAGGTCGGTGCAGACGCCGTCGCAGCTCGCGAGAGGCGGCACGCAGCCGGTGGCCATCGGGGGGACGTCGATGGCCGCGACGGCGTCTGCGCCCGCCTCGGCCGCGACGGCGTCGGGGGCGCCGGTCGCGTCGAGGGCGGACGCGTCGGGGCGCGCGCCGGTGCAGTCGCACGCGCCGAAGAGGCCCTCGGCGTTGCAGACCTGTGCGCCCGCGCCGCCGCCAGCGCACGCGCAGGCTGCGGACATCCCCGGGATGCAGCGCCCCCCGGCGACGCCCGCGTCGTCGAGGGTGGGGAAGCGCTCGCACCCGACGAACAGGCTCAAGAAGAAGGCCCAGGACACCAGGATCCGCATCGACGCAATGACCTCCCGACGGACCCGGAGGCGGCCGCGCTGGGCTGGGACGCTATCGACACCCTCGATGGCCTGGCAAGCGCCCCACGACCCACGCGGTCGCTGCCGGGGTGCCGGGGCGGTCCCGACCAGTATGTGGTGGGCACCGACGCGCTGTTCGGTGGTGGCGATCGATCGACCTCGGGGCCGTCACGACCAGGCTCCAACATCCCATTGCACGATGTCTTCAGTCGATCGCGCTCGTCCCCCCGGTGATCGCCTCGGCGGAGTGTTGATAACCTTCAGCGGACTTCACCGACAGGAGCGCGCCGCCGAAGGGGAGCGGGTGGGCGCGAGGATCACCGTCATCTCCCTGCTACTGCTCGCGTCGTTCCTGGCCAGGCTGGTCCGCATCTGCGTCGTGCCGTCCTGGTCGGAGCTCGCCGGTGCCTCGCGCTGATGGGCGACGCGGACGAGACGACGTGCGCCAGAGAGCGGGCGCCGGCCTGCGCGTCGACCCGCTGGGCTCGTCACCGGCTCAACGCGCTCCACGCGCGCACCGGAACCCGCGGTCATCGTCGATGGCGGGACGGATGAACATGCTGCGGGCGGCGGCGCGGACCTCGGCGACGTCGGTGTCGCGCCAGCTCGCGCCGCGCACGGACCGGTTGGACGCCTCCTCGGATCCATTCCGCTGTGCCGTGAAGCCCGCCGCGCGGGTCTGGTAGGCGTTCGCGGCGTAGCCATCCTCGGTCCACTCCCGGACGTTTCCGCCCATGTCCTGTACCCCTTCGGGGGTGTTGCCCGCCGGGAAGCTGCCGACCGGCGCAGTCCACCCGAAAGGATCCGTCCAACCCTCGATGGGCCGCGGCGGCCAGTGCCCCGCCGCCCGCGCTGCATCCCGGCACTCACTGCCGCAGAGGTTGGTCCGCGTGCCGTCGGGGGCTTCGCTTCCCCACGGGTATGTCCGACCGTCGCTCCCGCGCGCCGCGTACTCCCACTCCGCCTCCGTCGGCAGCCTGCCGCCGACCCACGCGCAGTAGCTCCGCGCCTGGTTCCAGTCGACGCAGTTCACCGGATGCGTCTCCATCCCGCTGCGCCCCCAGTTGCAGAAGGCGGTGTGCTGGCCGCCGTGTGCGTCGTAGGGGGACGGCTCGGTGCAACGCCGCGCCGCCGTGCACGCCCGGTAGGCGGTCACCGTGACCTCGGCGGCGTCGATGCAGAAGGCTGCCGATCGCACACGGTGCGGAGGGGACTCGTCGCCGCTCTCGGGTGCTCCCATCGAGAACTCCCCCTCGGGGATCGCCACCATCCCGGACGGACACCGTCCACGCGCTGGCGTCGTCGGAGATGCCCCGGCCCGGGGCGCCCTTGACCCAGGTGGATGACCGTCCCGCGACCGGTGCTGCGCCACGGTCGTCCCCCCCACCAGCAGCAGCAAGAACCCACACCCCAACGCCGCCCAGCCCCGCCTGCGCTTCGCCATATCGGACGATCCTCGCACACTGCGAACCCTGGCGTGCTGGGCGAAAACTATGTCAGCGGCTCCACACCATTGCTGATGCGGGGCATCACCATGGGCTCGCCGCCTCGCGGGCGCCCGACGACGACTCGCTGGTGATCAACTGACGACGCCGACCCCACGGCGGTCACAGCTGCGGGGCGCTCGACCAGCTGGGAATCGAGGTGCCGCGGCGGCAGGCCGAGCAGCTCGCGGTGCGCGTGGCCGTCGGCGGGTGCTGGTAGGCGTGCGGGGCCGCGCGGGGCCCTACCGCCCCGTGACGCCGCCGTCGCCAGCCGGGGTGGTCTCGGCGGTGGAGAGGCGGCAGCACTGCTGACGGACGCTCTCGTGGGCCGTGCAGACCACGGCGCTGACCCGGTAGCTCAAGCGGTCGAGCTGGCACTGACCGGGGCCCCGCATCGAGAACCGTAGCGTGGCGCGAGTGACCCCCCGCTGAGCCTCGGAGAGGGACTGGAGCACCCGGGTCGCGCGGCTGAGCTCCCAGGTGCGACGACGCCAGACGGGCGAGTCGGAGACCAGGCTCTCACCGCCCGCGAGGGTGACGACACCGTTGCCCTCAAAGCGGAGCGAGCTCCCCTCGTCGCACCGGGCGTTGACCGCGAGCGAGGCGCCGTCGGCCGTGCCGTCGATGGAGACAGGAATCTCCACCACCGCGAACGCCGACAGCGAGAGGGCGTGGTCGCCGGGGTGGAACGACGCCCCGACCTCCACGACGCCGCTAACGGTCTGGGCGTCGCAGCGCTCGTTGGCGCAGCCCGACTCGAAGTCGAGCACGCGCTCGGCGACCAGCGCCTCCGTGGTCGACACGCAGACGCTGATCGGATCCCCGCAGAGGTAGGTCTCCTCGCAGAGGCAGTCGGTCAACCCGAGCGAGGCCGCCGCCATCAACGCACATCGCCATGGGTACTTCATAGGTCCACTCCCGCCTCCACCCCGATGCTGAACCCCGAGAATACGGGGTCCCAACCGCTACCCCCGGCGCCGTCCCAGGGCGCCGCGACGTAGCCCACCCTCGCGCCCAGCAGCAGCCCCCGCGGGCGGCGCGCGTAGCCCACGAACAACGACGGGGCAATGCGCGGCGCGACCACGAGCTGCCCCACGTTGCGGTAGTCGATGGAGCCTACCAGCATGCCGACGTCGAGCCCCAGGTCGACGCTCAGCCCCGTGGCGCGGGGGTTCGTCACCACCACCCGCAGCGTCGCTCCGAGGTCGCCCAGGTTGACCACGAGGGGCTCGGCCGCGGCGCCGGGGCTGCTCCCCTGGGACGACGACGACGTGTGCAGGTACCCCGCGCGTCCCCCGACGCGGAGCCGCGGCGTCAGCACCCTCAGGACATGCGCGTTCGCCTGGAAGCCCCAACGGAGCGGCGCGTGGTCGAAGGCCGACAGCACCTCACCGTAGTCTGACGACTGGAATGACTGGACGCCGAGCTCGATGGCGGCCTCGATGCGCGGGAGGGGCTGCGCCGCGGCGCCTCGCACCGCCAGGGTGAGGGCGATCGCCGCAATCATTGCTGTCCCCCCCGCTCTCATCGGGGGGCGACGATATGCGCAGCTCGTCAAGCGCCGCAATGTCCGGCAGAGCTGGTCATGACGGCGAAGGGGTCGCCGCGTGTCGGTCGAGGGCGTAGCGGGCGACGGCGTCTCGCGGTCTGCTGCGCTCGACGACCACGATCGTACTCGATGGGGCGGCAGTTGTCGGCGCCCCTCACCCAGTCGAGCGCTCGGCTCGGGAGGTCGCGCGGGGCCTCGACCCTGCGGGAGATCACGAGCGTTCTGCGCGCGCAGCGGGCGTCGGCGAAGGCCGCGCGGCGCGTGGTCGTCCGTCTCCAGAAACACCGCCCCCGGGTTGAGCGACGCCGCCGCGGGCGCCCCGTCGTCGGCCCAGGTGAGCGGGGCCCGGGCGGTAGAAGGCCGTGCCGTTGGCCTGCCCGTACCTCGGCGCGTACACGGCGCAGCAGCCGTTGAGGGCCGATGCCTGGATGCCCGTCGCCACGCGGTCGGTCGCGGCGTTGAGCGAGGCGTCGGTGGTGGGGGGCGTTCCAGCGGGCCATCGAGCGCTGCGTGACGCTGCTCGACACAGGACCCTGCGCCTCGTCGAGGCAGCCCTACCGGATGATGTACCGCAGCGTGTACTGCATTCCCGCCCCACCGGAACGCTCGTCGACGATGAGCGCGTGGAGCCCGCGCGCGGTGGTCACGTTGTTGAGTCGTGAGCCGTACGCCCCCGACGTGTCGCCGGTGCCGCGGCAGTTCGTCCCGCCCATCGTCCCGCCGTCGTCGTTGCACGCGCTCTCCGAGCCGGTGAGCGCGCTGCGGATGTACATCGCCGGATCGAACGAGACCGAACCGGTGCGGCGCGCGAATGAGCCGCCGTCGCTCGCACAGAGGCTGAAGAACTGCTGCCTCGCGCCGCAGGTGACGAACCACCGCACGTCCTCGCCCGAGGCCACCCCGCCACACGTGCCGGCGATGCGGCTGCTGCCGACGAGCGTCGACGACGTGGTGCTATCCGCTGCCAGGCGGCCGTCGAAGAAGTTGGCCCCGAGCGTCGTCGGGAGGTGCTGCACCCGCAGCGTGAAGGCCCCGGTGCCGCAGCCGCCGACGGCGACGTACCAGGTTCCGGCGCCCAGCACCCCCGCGGTGCGCGAGTTGACGCTGCTGGTGAAGTCCGTGCCCGACCCGCAGCCGCTGTCGTCGTTGCAGAGCCCGAGGTTGTTGTTGCCCGCGAAAGACTGCGCCGGCACCGCCACGCCGCTCGAGTCGGTGATCAGGAGGGAGGTGTCGAGCGCCGAGCCCGCGGTGTCGAGGTACACCACCTCGCGCTGCGCCAGCGTGAAGCGGAACCACACGTTCGCCCCCGACGTGCACCCGCACGGCACCATCGGGCCGTCATGCGTCGCGCCCGCAGTGGTGCCGGCGGCGGTGGTCTCCGCGGCGCCGAGGGTGATCACTCGCGCCGAGGCTCGCGCGTCGTTGCTCGGGGAGCAGTGCCCGGCCGCGCAGGCCATCCCAGACGTACAGGCGGACCCGCAGGCGCCGCAGTTGGCCGCGTCGGTCAGGAGGTTCACGCACCGACCGGCGCACGTCGTGAAGCCGCCGCACCCCGTACCGGTGTCCACCGGCGGGGTTCCCGCGTCGACGGGACCGCCGAGATCCGTCGGCGTGCCGAGGTCGGTCCCTCCGTCGAACACGTCGCGGGGCGGCGCGACGTCGGGCAGGTCCACCGCGAGCGCGTCGACCGGGGTCGGCACGTCGAGCTCGGCGGGGGTGTCCATCCCGACAGCGACGTCCGCTCCGCCCAAGGTGTCGGTCGCTTCGGTTGCGTCCGTCGCACCGGCGACGTCCGCCGCGACTGTCGCGTCTGCCGACGCATCCGCCATCGCCTCGCAGCGTCCGTCCTGGCACCGCTGACCGCTCGGGCAATCGACGACCTCGGACCGGGCCCCGCGCGCGTCGCAGGCGCTGAGTTGGAACTCCCCCTGGCAGACAGACCGACCCGGGGTGCACGTCTGCCTCGCGCAGACGTTCGTCGGGGCGCAGTAGCGTCCAGCCCCGCAGTCGACGTCGACGTTGCAGGCGACGCAGTGCGCGAGCGCGGTGTTGCAGACCATTCGCATGGCCGAGCACTCGCGGTCGGACGCGCACGGCGTCGGGCGGTCGACGCACAGGCTGTCCGCGCACCGCTGCGTGGCCGGGCAGTCGTGGTCGGCGTCGCAGTCGACGCAGTACCCCAGGCTGGGGGAGCACACCTGCCCCGGGCACGTCACCGACGACGTGCAGCGCGTGACGGCCTTGCATGTGTTGCGCAAGCAGAGGAGGTCGCCCGCACAGTCGCGCTGCGTGTTGCAGCTGACGCACCGGCCCAGCTCGAGGTTGCAGACCATTCCGACCCCGGAGCACTCGCGGTCCGACACGCAGTCCGTGACGGGAGCGCCCACATCGGCGTCCACGGGGCGATCGAGGATCGCCGCGGCGTCCGGCGTGTCGCCGGGGAAATCGAGGCGCGTCGGACTGCACGCGACGAGGAGGATCGCGAGCATTGTGGCAGCGGTCTGAAGTCTATGGCCGGCGTGCATCGATTCCCCCTCCGGCGGTGCGGAGCGGGCGGAGTATCGACGGAAGCGTCCGCACGCGTCCAGCGGGTGCCCCTCGCCCTGGCCGGGGCCCGGCGTCGGACTTCGGCTCCTGGATCGCGTCGCTATGGTCGTGTCGCCCGCCGCGCGCCCGGACGTGCTCCCGGAACGACGCGATGAAGCTCAACCGACGCACGTTCATCAAGCTCGCCGGCGCGGCCGGGGTCGCGGGCTCGGTCGGCTGCGGCGAAGCCGCCGAGGCGGAGCTCGAACCCACGGAGGAGTTCGACTCGCCGCCGGATGAGATGCTCGACGCCGGTACCGACGACCTCGACGCCGCGGTCGAGGAGGACGCCGCGACAGGCACCGACGACGGCGGCGCGCCGGGCCTCGACGCGTCCACCAACGCTCACTGAGCTCCCCACCGAGCTCGCCGGGAGCTCGACGCGACAGCGTGGGACACCGCGAACTTCGCGGTATGGGCGTCCTGTCACCCAGCGAAAGTTCGTGCCGACGACAGTGCCGCGTTGGGCCTCCTTCCCCTGGGGCGTGGGCGCGGCTCGTGGACGCGGCGGCGGCGATCAACGGCGACTACTTCGACGGGGCGCGCCACCCGACGGGCCCGGCCCGCGGGGCGGGGCGGTCGTGGACCGCGGGGCGGCGCGAGTACCACGACGCGGACTTCGTTGCGGGCCCCGGCGGACGCGCTGCGGTGCTCGACGCCGTCGGACGCGCACCCGAGTGAGGGGACCGACGTCGAGCGCGCGGTGCCCGCCGCGTGGACGGAGCTCGTCGCGGTGCGCGAGCGCGTGCTGGTGCGCGGCGGCGTGCGCGGGAGCCCCGCGATCGCCCACGACGGAGACCGGCACCCGAGGACCGCCCTCGGCCTCACGGTCGACGGGCACACGCTGATTTAGCGAGCGGGGCGACGGTGCGGGAGCTCGGGGAGATCCTCCTGGGCCTCAGCGCCTGGGAGGGGATGAAGCTCGACGGAGGCGGCTCGTCGACGATGTTCATCGCGCCCGCGGGCACCGTGAACCGGCCGAGCGACGGCGCCGCCCACGCCGTGGTCACGCACCTCGGGGTGGTGGTGCGCCGGGGCGAGTCCGCGCAGGGCCCCTCGCGCTGCGTGGGTCGCTGAGCGGCCTCCACCTTGGTAGCCTCGCGCCATGGGAATGCCTGGGGCGCGGACGATCATGCTGTTCTCCGCGCTCGTTGCCAGCGGGTGCGCGGGTCCGGCCCCGCGGACTGCGCCCGTCGATGCGCCCGCCGTTGCGCCCGTCGACGTGCCCGTCGACCTGCCCGCCGACGTGCCCGCCGACGTGCCCGCCGAGGCCAGCCTCGACGTCGGGGCTGGTCGCGACGCCGACACGCGCCCGGACGTCACCGTAGCTGAAGTGATCGACGCGCCCGCACCCGATGCACCTACACTCGACGTGCCCGCCGATGCGACCACCGCGGACGGCGGCCTCCGGCCCAACGACGCCGCCCTCGACCTCCCCGCCACCGACGCGACGCCCCCCGACGTCCCCGCCACCGACGCGACGCCCCCCGACGTTCCGAACGACCGCGCCCCTCCGACGGAGCATCCGCCGAGCTGCTCGGCCGGCACCTCCTGGTGCGCCCACTCGTGCCACGACCTCACCTGGGATCCTGCCCACTGCGGCGCGTGCGACCATGCGTGCACCGGCGGGCGACGGTGCTCGGCCGGCTCCTGCGCCTGCGCGCCCGGGCAGAGCGTCTGCGCCGATCGCTGCGTCGATCACCGCGTCGACCGCGCGCACTGCGGGGCCTGCGACCGCGCCTGCGCCGCGGGCGAGGTGTGCCGCGACGGGGCCTGCACGACCACCTGCGCCGGGGCGCTCGCCAACTGCGGCGGCGTCTGCGTCGACACGGCCGCCGACCCGGCCCACTGCGGGGCCTGCGACCACGCGTGCGCCGGGCTCCCGCTGTGCGTCGCGGGCCGATGCGCGGACGTGTCCACCACGCCCTTTCGCGTGCCGTCCCTGGGCACGACGGGCTGCACCACCCGCGAACTCCCCGGCCTCACCGAGCCGCCCGCCGCGGGCGTGGCGCTCGCCCCCGGGCACCTCTACGTCTCGGGCCCCGGCGGCACCGCGCGCCTCGACCCCGACACCCTCGCCGGGGAGCGGGTGGCGCCCCGCTACGAGGCCCTGCTCTCCAACCTCCGCGACGGCACCGTGTACGTCCTGGTCGCTGGCGACACGCCGCTCGACGCCCGCGGCGGCACCGCGACCGCCCTGGTCGAGCTCCACCCCTCGCTCGGAACGCCCACCGCACGCCGCGTCGCGCTCTCGTCGGGCATCGCGCTGCCGCCCGCCTCGAACGTCTCGTCGCAGCCCGCGGTGGCGCTCTTCTCCGGCTGGGATCGCGCCGTCCTCACGACCCCGACCCGCGCGTGGCACGTCGAGCTTCCCTCCGGGCGCGTCACCGACCTGGGAGCGACCTCCACCCCGTCACTTCGGATGCACTGTCGCGCCTGGGCCATCTCCGGGGTGGCGGAGTACTTCGACGGCGCGCTGCATCTCCTCTACGTCCTGAGTTCGAACATCCTGGGGCGCGTCCGCATCCCGGCCGGAGCGAGCCCCAACCCGGCCTTCTCCGGCGCCGGGGCGGTGTGCGGCTTCACCGTGTCGCCCGCCCGCGGACGCTGGTACTTCCACCGCGAGGGCGGCTCGCCGACGCTGCCCGACGGGCGCGGGGTCGTGGGCTGGTGTCCGGCCGACATCGACGCGCCGATGCCCTGAGACGACAGTTGCGAGGGACGCCTCGGCGCACGCCACGGGCTGCGCCGCCGGGAGCGTCACGTCCCACCCGGCGACGAAACCGCCCGCTGACCGGCGCGGCGCCACGCGCGGGGAGAGCGCCCGTAGCAGCGCCTGAACACGCGCGCGAAGTGCGTGGCGTCGACACAGCCCACGCGCTCGCCGATGACCTCGACGAGCTCGTCGGTCTCCTGCTGGAGCCGCCGGGCATCGTCGAGGCGCACCTCGGCGATGAGCTCGCCCACCGTGGAGCCGGTGGAGCGGCGCACCACCTCGGCGACGTGCGAGCGGTGGCGGCCGAGAGAGCGCGCGACCTCGTCGAGCGAGAGCAGGCCCGGGGCGCGGCTCGCGATGAGCGCGACCGCTCGCGCGGCGAGGTCGACAGCCTGCGTCGGAGCGCCGGGGAGCACGGCCAGAGCGTGCGCGGTGACCCGCGAGCACGCGACGACCCGCCCCTCCGGGGCACAGCGGTGCGGCCCGTCCAGGGCGTTGCCGCGGAGCTCGGGGCAGGTCGGGCGCGTGGTGAAGTTCGAGGCGCAAGTGTGCAACCGCTGCCCGCAGAAGCCGCAGTGCACGGAGAGCGCGAACGGGCGCAGCGTCGCGGTGCACCCGCAGGAGGGGCAGCTGATCGAACTGCGCCGTCGGCAGAAGACGTCCGAGGGCCGGGCCGAGTTGCGCAAGCGCGTGGTGATCGAGCACAGCCTCGCGCGGGTCGGACAGATCCAAGGGAACAAAGCGCGCTACCGCGGGGTGCGAAGGAACCTCTTCGACCTCCGACGGGCCGCCGTCGTCGCCAACCTCTTCGCACTGCGCGCGGCAGGCTTCGAGGAAGCTGCCTAGCGACTTTCCGGTCGCCGCTCTAGTTGTTGACCCTCCCGATGCGTCGGCGTCGGTCAGACGGATCCTTCCCCAGGAGGCCTGAACCCCATGGACCTAGCGTCGATTCTCCGAACCGCGGACATCCGGCCATCCAGCGCCTCAGCACTGATCTATCCGGCCGAGCCGCCGTTCGCCCCTGGTGCCCCACCCCTGAACCCTGGTTGGATCGCGGTCCCGACGGCCGCATGGCACGAAGCCAATCTGACGATCGCGAACCTCACCCGTCTGTTCGTGGCCGTCGAGGCGCAGAAGGAGATCGAGCGTCCGCGCCCCCTGGGCATCATCATCAACCCGCTGTGGAAGTACTGGACGCCCGCTGTCTCGCGCGCGAGCGTCCAGCCCACCGCCGCCGACGCCGTCCGGTCGACGCAGGCCATCCCCCCACACGCCGCCGTGGCCGAGTCTGTCTCCGTCGAGGCCGACGTGCAGGCGACGATCGAGGTCGCGGACTCGTCCCGTGAGGTGTCAGCTGGCCACGCCGCCGTCGAAACGTCGACGATGCCCATCCAGGGCGCCGAGGGGAGCCCTGAGGTCGTCACGGCCCGCGTCTGGCCGCGGCCCGGCGATCCGATCGCGGAGGTCGGTCCGCTCATCGCCCGCGCGGTGCGCGACTGCCTGCGCTCCGTGGAGGCCTCGGTCCTGGCGCCCGCGGCCCTCCGGCGGTGGGTGACTGTCACGGCCCGGCAGAGGTACCGCGATCCCATCGCGCGCCTCGAGTGCCTTGCGGCGCTCGCCCGAGCGCTGCCCAGCCCCGCCGACCTCCAGGCCCCCACGGAAGACCTGTTCGGCGCCATCGCCGCGTGGCTCGCCGAGATCGATGGACGCGACGCGCTCGCCCACCCGCGTGCGCTCGCTGCGCTCGATGGGATCGCCGCGACCGGCATCGATCCCGACGGTCGACTCTTCGGCGCCGCGGCCGCCACCTGGCGGGCGCGCGTGGGTTCGATCGCCCCGTCGCCCGACCACGAACACCTGCTCGCGCTCTCCGCGCAGCAGATGATCGCGGCCCTCGCCGACGCGCAGGTCCCGCGCGCGCTGATGTTCGCGGAGGTCGTTCGGGTGATCGCGCCTTCAGTACACCCCGACGCGGTGCGCCGAAGCGAGTGGCTCGGCCGCGCGGTCGTACACCCCCTGCGAGGCGCCGGGCTCGACGTCACGCCGGTGCGGGGCATCCTGACCGAGGTGATGCTGGGGCTCTTCGGCGAGGTGTCGGACGGGTTGTCCGCGAGCTCGCTCTCGCGGGGCACCGATCTCTACGTCGCGTGCATGATGGCAGACCTCGAATCGTGCGTTGACGGCCACGTGTTCGACAGGTGCATCGAAGCGCTCCTCCTCAGGCTGGGGGTGCCTGGGTTGTCGAGGCTGTCGCGCAGACCCGCGATGTCCTCGCGCCCGGCGAACCGGAAGGTCGCGCGCCGCCCCGCCGAAGCCCGCACGCCCGTCCGCGTCCGGTGGGCGTGGCACGAACTCGGCCTTCCCCTCGTTGGCCCGCCGCACGACCCGGGAGGCGGCACATCGATCGCCCTGCCCCCGCAGTGCACGTGGGCACCGCCGATCTGCCGCGGCGTCCAAGGCGGGCGGAGCCACCGCGCCCGGCGACACGGGAAGCGCGCCGCCAGAGGGGCCGGTGAACGCGCTGAAGATGCGCAACCGGCAGCTGTACGGATGCGTGGCCTCGCGTGGCCCGCGCCCTCGATACCGCGTTGACAGCCCGCGATCGCGCGTGGTCGTTTGCCCGCCGATGACCGACGCTGGGGACGTTCGTGACTCGCTCGTATCGGCCCTCGAACTCGAGCTGGTGGGCCCGCGCCCCAACACCGCCCTCGACCGCGAGCGGCTCGGGCGCCCGCCTTCGCGCTGGTACCTGACGGGCTTCATCGTCCCTGCCGACGCGCCCGTCGAGCAGCGCATGGACGACGACGACGAGCCCGCCGACGACCTCGACGGCGGCGTCGAGACCGACCCCGACGCGAGCGAAGGGGACGAGGAGAAGCACACCCCGGCGCGACGGTTCTTCCCCTCGTCGATCGGGCTGAGCGTGCTCGTCCCGGGCGACACCAGCTTCCTCCGCGTGACCGTCTCGTGGGGCGATTACGAGCGCGCCGAAGACCCCGACGACCCCTCGAAGCAGCGCGTGGTCTGGGTGCGCACGCCGCGCCGCGAGATCATCTCCGTCGTCCCCACGCAGCGCTCGACCCACCCGGTGCCCAACAGCCGCGGCCTCGAGCTGCACGTCATCGATCGCGAGGTCCCCTCCGTCGACGGGCACCCGCTCGTGCCCCCGGAGACGCGCGCGCTCTCCGTCTTCCTGGTCAACCAGCGCTTCGCCCTCGACGACGCCGAGCGCGCCCACGAGCGGCGCGACGAGCAGTACGCCTTCCAGGTGCAGCTGCAGATCGACTGTGACACCTGCTTCATCGAGCGCCCCGACCTGCACGGCCGCGACAGCAAGGACGCCGACGAGCGCACCGCCGACCTCCAGTACCGAGACCTGCACGAGTACGCGGTCGGCCACGGTATCTCGCCGGTCGCCACGCCCCACCGCGCGGAGTGCACCCACGTCGAGACCACGTGGATCCCGTCGGCCTATGTCCACCGCGTCGAGGCCGTCGGCGCGAACGAGCTCTCCCTCGCCGAGAGCGCCCTCCGCCTCGACGGCCTCGGCGCCGCGACCGACCCCGCCGCGGTGCAGGCCTCGCTCGCGCCGCTCGTCACCGCGTGGCGGGCCTTCATCGCAGCCGCCCCGCCGAAGGGCCTCTCCGACGAGCGCGCCGCCGTGGCCCGCGCCCTCTGCGACGACGCCCGCCGCGCGGCCGACCGCCTCCAGCGCGGCCTCGACGCCCTCGGCGACCCGACGGTCTTCGCCTGCTTCACCGCGATGAACCGCGCCATGGCCGCGGCCATGCGCCAGCGCGATGCTGCCTATGTCGAGCCCGGCGCGGCCGGCCTGCTACCCGCGTGGCGCCCCTTCCAGCTCGCGTTCATCCTGCTCAATCTCGTCGGTCTCATCGACCCGACGCACGCCGACCGGCGGCAGGTCGACCTGCTCTACTTCCCGACCGGCGGCGGCAAGACCGAGGCCTACCTCGGCCTCGCGGCCTTCTCGCTCTTCCTGCGCCGCAGGCGCAGCCCCGGGCGCGCGGGCGGCGGCGTCGGCGTGCTCATGCGCTACACGCTCCGGCTGCTCACGCTCGACCAGCTCGAACGCGCGACCACCCTCATCTGCGCGATGGAGCTCGAGCGCCGCCGCGACCCCGCCGCCTGGGGCCCGTGGCCCTTCGAGATCGGCCTCTGGGTGGGCCAGGCCGCCACCCCCAACCGCATCGGTGACCCCAAGAACCCGGCCCCCGGATCGGCCGTCGACCGCCTGCGGCAGTTCATGAACGGAGGGGAGCGCCCGGTGCCCGTCGAGCGCTGCCCGTGGTGCCTCAACGCCCTCGAGCGCGTAAGCGGCGCGTCGCCCTTCGACATCGTCGGCGCCGGCGGCCTCGCCCCGCGCTTCCTCGTGCGCTGCGTCCGCCGCGGATCGCAGCGACGCGGCGGCCCGTGCCCCTTCTCCCTGGAGGGTGGCGCGCGCCAGCTCGGGCCGGGCTTCCTCCCGGTGTGCCTCACCGACGAGGAGGTCTACCGGCGCGTTCCCGCCTTCGTCATCGCCACGGTCGACAAGTTCGCGAGCCTCCCGTGGGTGGGCGCGAGCGGCGCGCTGCTCGGCCACGTCACCCACGCCTCCGAGCACGGCTACTGGGGCCCGAGCGACAAGCACCCGCAGGGCGACAGGGTCACCGTGCTGCCGCCCGACCTCGTGATTCAAGACGAGCTCCATCTCATCTCCGGCCCGCTCGGGACGATGGTCGGGCTCTACGAGACGGCCATCGACGCCCTCAGCGAGCGCGACGGCATCCGCCCGAAGCTCGTCGCCTCGACCGCCACGGTGCGCCGCGCCGTCGCCCAGACGCGCGCGCTCTTCTGCCGCGAAGACACCGCCGTCTTCCCCCCGCCGATGCCCGACCGGCGCGCCCTCTTCTTCGCGCGAACCGTCGTCGACCCGCGCGGCGCCCGGCGCTACCTCGGCGTCGCCGCGCAGGGGCGCTCGCACAAGGTCGTGATGCTGCGGGTCTTCCTCGCGCTGCTCTCGGCGGCGCGCAAGCACTGGGACGCCAACGGCGGCCCGCGCCCGGAGAACCCGGCCGACCCGTACATGACCCTGCTCGGCTACTTCAACTCGCTGAAGGAGCTCGGCAACGCCCGCCGCATCGTCGAGGACGAGGTCGTCTCGCGCGTCCGAGACTACAGCCAGCACACGCGCCTCCAGGACGACCCCGGCCACTTCGCCGACCGTGTGCTGAGCTACGACGTCGAGGAGCTCACCTCGCGCGCCTCCACGGTGAAGGTCTCGCAGACCAAGGCCGCCCTCGCGATGCCCCACGACCACCGCCCCACGGGCGGCGACCTCAAGCCCGTCGACGTCGCGCTCGCCACCAACATGATCTCGGTGGGCCTCGACATCACCCGCCTCGGGCTGATGGTCGTCTACGGGCAGCCCAAGGCCGCGGCGGAGTACATCCAGGCCACCAGCCGCGTCGGGCGCGACCCGAAGCGCCCCGGCCTCGTCGTCACCCTGCTCAACATCCACCGGCCGCGCGACCGCTCGCACTACGAGCGCTTCGAGGTCTTCCACGAGTCGTTCTACCGAGCGGTCGAGGCCACCAGCGTGACCCCGTTCTCCCCCCGCGCGATGGACCGCGGCCTCGCCGCCGTCACCGTCGCCCTCGCCCGCCACGGCTGGGACGCGCTCACGCCCGCCAAGGCCGTCTCGCTCATCGCGTCGCTGCGCCCGCAGCTCGACGCCGTCGCGCGCACCCTCGACGAGCGCGAGCGCCGCCACGTCACGACGCCGGTGGTGCCGAGCGCGGGCGCCCGCACCAAGGACGTGCTCGACGCGTGGAAGACCGTCGTGGCGCAGCACAAGGCCCACACCGAGATGCAGTACGGACGCGAGCCCGAGGGCGACAAGGCGAAGGCGCTGCTGCACTCGCCGCTGGACGAGGTGGAGGCGTCGTTCGAGAAGTTCCGCGCGCGGCGCTCGCTGCGCGACGTCGAGTCGAAGGCCAACCTCTGGGTGCGCACCCTGTCGCCGACGACGGACGAGGAGGGCGGCGCGTGAGCGGACCCAGGAAGAAGCGCGAGGAGCGCAAGGAGGGCGAGCTGCGGATGAGCAGCGCCATGCTGGGCGCGGGCCCCGGCGCGCTGCTCGACCTGCCCGACACCTCGGTCATGATCGCCGGCCTCGACGTGTGGGGCGACCCCATCGGGCGCCGCCCCTTCGGCCCGCAGTGGCAGGAGGTGCGCGACGAGCGCTTGCAGGGATACGTAAGCCGCAGCCTCGACGCCACATCGCCCGTGCGCCTCTTCCACCCGGCGCCGGCCGAGGACGTCGACGGCGTCCCCTCGGAGAACGGGGTGCGGGCGTGGGAGTTCCCCGAGTGGTTCGTCACGCGCGACCACGTCGACCCGCGACGCTCCAGCGGCCAGCGCCGCTCGCGCTTCCTGGTGCACCGCCGCGCGCTCAACGACGGCGGCAAGCTCATCGTCGACCACGACGGCGCGCCGAGCCGCTCCGGGGGCGCCAGGGCGAAGTCGACCCCGGTCCCGGTGGTGCCGGTGCGCTTCGTCCGCGCCTGCATCCACGGCCACGTCGAAGACCTCGACTGGCAGGGCTTCGCCCACCCCAACCGCGAGCGCTGCGACATCCCGCGCTCCCTGCGGCTGGAGGAGCGCGGCACCAGCGGCGACCTCGCCGAGCTCTTCGTGGTGTGCGTGCAGTGCGGCACCGAGCAGTCGATGGTGCGCGCCACGGAGTTCGACCCCGCCAAGGGCTGCGGCGCCCTCGGGTGGTGCCGCGGCCGCGAGCTCTGGAAGGGCAGCAGCGCCCGGGTCGACTGCCGCACCGAGGCGAAGCGCACGCCCGCCAGGCTGCTGGTGCGATCGGCCTCCAACGCCTGGTTTCCGGCGGCCCTCAGCGCCATCACGCTCCCGTCGCCCGAGGAGGCGAAGAGCGAGGTCCGCAAGGTGATCGACGCCTGGTGGGACGATGTCTTCGAGGGCGTGACCGAGGCCTCCGACGTAAAGACCTACCGCAAGAACGCGAAGTACAAGGACGCCTTCGCGGCCTTCACCGACGAGGCGCTCGCGGCCGAGAGCCTCAAGCGCAAGGTCGAGCAGCAGGCCCAGAAGGACGCCCCAGAGAAGAAGAGCGGCGGGCCCAAGCTCGCCGAGCTCGAGGCCTTCCTCTCCGTCGATCAGGTGACCGGCGTCGACGACATGGGCAGCGTGTTCTACGCCGAACCGGTGGCGCCACCCCCGCGCAAGGGGCACGGCGACCGGCCCTTCATCGACCGCGTCGTGCTCGTCCACCGCCTCCGCGAGGTGCGGGCGCTGGTGGGCTTCACCCGCTTCGAGGCGCCGCTCATCACCATCGACGGAACCCTCGACCTCAACGTCTCCCCCGCCTCGCTCGCCTCGCACAAGCAGTGGGTGCCCGCGGTCGAGAACCACGGCGAGGGGCTCTTCTTCTCGCTCGACCCGCGACGCGTCATCGACTGGGCGCGCTCGGGCGCGGTGGGCGAGCGCCGCGAACAGTTCCTCCGCGGCTTCGAGCGCTGGAAGGAGGACCGCGGCAACCCCAGGGCCAGCTTCCTCAACATGGAGTACGTGCTGCTGCACTCGCTGTCGCACCTGCTCATCACCGCGATGGCGCTGGAGTGCGGGTACCCGTCGAGCGCGATCCGCGAGCGCATCTACGCGACCGGCGACCGCTTCGGCATCCTGCTCTACACCGCGAGCCCCGACGCCGAGGGCACCCTCGGGGGCCTGGTCGCCACCGGGCGCAGCCTCGAGCGCCACCTCACCGAGGCCCTCGAGATCGGCCGGCTCTGCTCCAACGACCCGGTGTGCGCGGGGCACGACCCCAACAACGCCTCGCGCGAGCTCACGCTCCAGGGCGCCGCCTGCCACGGCTGCCTGCTCATCTCGGAGTCGTCGTGCGAGCGGCAGAACACCTGGCTCGACCGCGCCTGCGTGGTGCCCACCGTGCAGCACCGCGACGCGGCCTTCTTCCGGGGCTGGTGACCGCCGTGGGCGCCCCCGCCGAGCTCGCCGCGAAGAACCTCGCCGAGATCGCCCGGATGCTCACCGCGGGCACCCTCCGCCTCGACGACCCGGCCTTCGCCCTCCAGCGCCGAGGCTTCGCCGACCCCGCGGTGCAGGTGGCCGTCGCCTGGCTGCGCTCGCTCCACCGCGACGGGTTCACCGCCGCGCAGGCCGCGCGCCTCGTCGCCGCGCTGGCCGACGAGCGCGCCCGCGTCGAGCACGCCCGCGACGACATCGAGCTCGTCTGGACCGGCCCCGAAGGGCACTCGTCCGAGAACCGCGACTCGGCCCGCGTGCTCGAGGAGATGTTCCAGGCCGCGACAGCGTCGGTGCTGATGTGCGGATACAACATCCAGCCGGGCGCCCACTTCGACGCGCTCGCGCTGGCCATCAAGAGCCACCCGAAGCTGCGCGTGCGGTGGTTCACGCACGTCTTCACCGAGCAGCTGCCCTCCTACGCCGACGCGCTGCGGGCCCACGACGCCGGGCTGCGCGCGGTCTTCGGACCGACCATGCGCGCGCGCATCGACTTCTTCCGGCCGTCGAGCGCCCTCGTCACGGAGGCGATGGCGCGAAGATTCAGCGTGCACGCCAAGTGCGTCGTGGTCGACGGTCGCAAGCTGCTCGTGACCTCGGCCAACTTCTCCGCCGCCGCGCAGGAGCGCAACATCGAGGTCGGCCTCACGCTCGACGACTCGCGCCTCGCGGCGCAGCTCCGGGCGCTCTTCGACACGCTCGTGAGCCGCGGCGACATGGTCGCCCACAGCCCCTGAACGGAATCGAGCGCCGAGCTGCGCGCGCTATTCGAGGAGCAACGCCCGGAAGCCGGCCTGTTGGAAATGTCGATCGCAGGCCAGCGCGGTGCTGATTCCCCGGTCTCGCATGATGATGAAGCTCGTGCAGTCGGTGAGACCCCACTCCTTGTCGGCCCGACCAGTCCGAAGCTCCATCGCCCGTCGCAGGATGCTCCGGTCGACCTCGACGACCGTCGTGGACGCAGAATCGCAGAGTCCATCGATGAACGCCGCGAAGTCTGGCCAGTGCTGGGTGCGGCGAAACCCATCGCCCAGCTCGAGGACGATCGCGGTGCTGATGACCAGGGGAGTGAGCTCGCGATCGATGCGCTCCAGCCAGCCCATCGCGGCTTCGTAGTACCGGTCCCGCTCGCTCAGCACCGCGATGACGAAGCCGGTGTCGACGAAGAACGGCTCAGCCATCGCCCTTCGCCAGGCTCGCGAACGGGTCGTCGTGGCCGAATCGAAAGTCGGAATCGTCGGAGCGTAGGTCCGTCCGCGACGCGCTCGAATGTCGACGAGCCAACGCGGCGAGGCTCGGCCGGGCCCCCGACTGCGGTGCCTCCTCGGGGCCCACGGGTCGCTTGCTCGAGGCGTCCGCGGCGACCGACTCCGCCGCCGGCCCGGAGAGTTCGTGCAGCATCAGCCGCTCGCGCACCACGACCCATCGGGGCCTCGCCTGGATTGCGGCAAGATCGAGGCGGCTCTCCATCGGGACGAGGTCTACGGGTACGGCGAGGTCGGGCACCGAGGCGAGGAGTCGGAGCAGCTCCCACGACCCGAGCAGCCGACGTTCGGCCAACGCCTGGGCCAGCCACGCCTCGGCGGCCTGGGGCCGATCGAGGAGCAGGCGAAGCGCGATGACGCAGACGAGCGAACGGAAGAACGCGAGGAAGACGGCGCTCTGCTCGGGCGGCACGGAACCGTCGCGGAGGAAGCCAAACGGGCGGAGGTCCCGCACCTCGCGGAGCTGCCGGGTGAACTCCTCGCGGGGCATGAGCGCGACCAAGCGTCGGCTCGCGTCCGCGAGGGCCTCGTCGATCCGGTCGCCCGCTTCGAGCTCCGCGATGGCCGGGAGACCGAGCGCCGAGAACCTCGGCGCGAACCCGGGCGTCGGCTCGACCAGGGCGTCGAGGTGGACGGCGCCCGCGCGCAGGATCTCGGCGAGCGCCGTGTGGAAGTACTCGTCGTGCAGCACGGCGTCGATGCGGCGGTCGAGCGCCTCGAGCCCTTCGCTCTCCAGCACGCCCGCCCCGAAGAGCTCGCGCACGTACCGGAGCCGCGCGCGCAGGTGCTGCTCCTCCGGGCTCAGCGCGAAGCCCTCGACGAGCTGGAACATCGCCGCGAAGAATTGCGAGAAGCTCCGGGTGCCGGACTTCTGGGCGAACGCGAGGTACTGGAGCACGTTGCTCGTCACCCGCGAACCATAGCGCGCGCCGATCGCGGTTCGCCAGCCGTCACCCCTCTCGTGCGACCTCCCGCCCGATCCCTGATAAGACCGCCGACGAGCTTTCCGATGGCGGCATACACGATTCCGAGGGTGGGCGAGATGGTCCGGGTGCGCGCGCGGCGACACGTCGTCGAGGACGTCACCGCCCCCTCCCCCGATCGCCCCACGCACCAGCACCTCGTGCGCCTCGCGTGCGTCGAGGACGACAGCGCCGGCGAGTCGCTCGACGTGCTCTGGGAGGCCGAGCCTGACGCCCGCGTGCTCTCCGACCGCGACGGACCCTTCGCCCGCGCGGGCCGCCTCGACCCCCCCTCCCGCTTCGCCGCCTGGTACTACAGCGTGCGCTGGAACTCCCTCAGCGCCTCGGACAACAAGCACGTCCAGGCGCCCTTCCGCGCGGGCATCTCGGTCGAGAGCTACCAGTTCGTTCCGCTGCGCATGGCGCTCGACCAGGCCCGCGTCCGCCTCTTCATCGCCGACGACGTCGGCCTCGGCAAGACCATCGAGGCCGCCCTCATCGTGCGCGAGCTCATGCTCCGCCAGCGCGTGCGCCGCGTGGTCGTCGCCGCCCCCGCCTCGGTGCTCACCCAGTGGCAGGACGAGCTCGAGACCCGCTTCGGCCTCACCTTCGTCGTCGTCGACCGCGACTACCTCCGCGCCCGCCGCCGCGAGCGCGGCTGGCAGTTCAACCCCTGGAAGACCCACCCCCGCTTCATCATCTCGCACGCCCTCCTGCGCGACCCGCACTACACCGCGCCGCTGCGCGAGCTGCTCCAGCGCGACCCCGCCGGCTCGATGCTCGTGCTCGACGAGGCCCACCACGCCGCCCCCGCGAGCGGCGGCCGCACCGCCCACGACTCGGCCTTCACCCGCACGCTGCGCGACCTCGCGCCCCTCTTCGAGCACCGCGTCTTCCTCTCGGCCACGCCCCACAACGGCCACAGCAGCAGCTTCTCCGCGCTGATGGAGATCCTCGACCCGACGCGCTTCATCCGCGGCATCGCCATCGACCCGAAGGCGCGCGACGCCGTCATGGTGCGGCGCCTCAAGTCCGAGCTGCGCATCGTCGGCGTGGCCTTCCCCGAGCGCAGGGTCGTGCGCCTCGCGATCCAGTCGCTGCCCGCCGACGACCCCGACCTCGTGCTCCCCACGCTCCTCGACGACTACTGCAACCTCCGCGAGGACGCCGTCGCCGACGAGTCGAAGGAGGTGCAGCAGCTCACCTTCCTGTCGCTCACCACGCTCCGCAAGCGCCTCTTGTCGTCGGTGCCCGCGTTCAAGCGCACCCTCGCCGCGCACCGTGCGGGGCTCGAACGCCGCGCCCTCAAGGCCGCCGCCGACCCGAAGCTCTTCGACCCCGTCAGCCCCGACGACGAGCGCGCCGCCGACGACCCCGAGACCATCGAGCAGGACCTCAGCGACGCCGTGACCGCCGCCTCGACCGGCGTGCCCGCGCTCGCGCAGGCCACCCACCTCCTCGACCAGCTCTCCCGCCTCGCCGAGGCCCACGAGCACCGCGCCGACGCCCGCGTGCGCGAGCTCGTTCGCTGGATGCGCGCCAACCTCCTCACCGGCGACCCCTCGCCCGCCTGGAACCTCCGCCGCGTCATCATCTTCACCGAGTACGTCGACACCCAGCGCTACCTCGAGGCCCAGCTCGCCCTCGCCTTCAAGGACGTGCGCCACGGCCCGCGCTTCCACGACCGCATCGCGACCCTCGACGGCCAGCCGGGCAACGCCGAGCAGCGCGACGCCCTCAAGCGCCGCTTCAACGCCGACCCCGCCGACGAGCCGCTGCGCATCCTGGTGTGCACCGACGCCGCGCGCGAAGGGATCAACCTCCAGTCGCACTGCGCCGACCTCTTCCACTTCGACCTCCCCTGGAACCCCTCGCGCCTCGAGCAGCGCAACGGCCGCATCGACCGCAAGGGGCAGCCCGCCGACACCGTCCGATGCCACTACTTCGTCTACGAGCAGCGCCCCGAGGACGAGGTGCTCGACGCGCTCGTGCGCAAGACCGAGACGATCCGCAAGGAGCTCGGCTCGCTCGGCGACGTGCTCGTCGGCCGCACCGAGAACGTGCTGCGCCGGGGCGTGTCGCGCCGCCGCGCCGCCGCCCTCGCGAAGGAGATCGACCAGCTCGCCCTCTTCGCCCCGCGCTCCGCCGACGAGGCCGCCGACGCGAGCGAGCTCACCGCGGGCCCCTCGCTCGCCCGCCTCAAGGCCGACCTCGGCGATCGTCCGGTGAGCCGCGACCAGCTCCACAAGGCCAAGGTCGAGAACGACAAGCTCCAGGCCGCCGCCGAGGCGCACATGGAGTTCAGCACCGGGTCATTCCGCCGCGCGCTCGACGTCGCCCTCGGGCTGCTCGACGCCCCGGCCCTCGCGCCCGACTCGACGCACGCCGACCTCTGGCACCTGGCGCCCCTCGACGGATCGCCCGCGGTGCTCCCGGCCCACCACGACCTGCGCGAGGGCCGACGCATCGACGCCTCGTGGGCCGAGACCCTCGACGGTCTGCGCATCCCCTACGGCCTCGAGCCCGGCCACGACGAGCGCCCCTATCCCCCCTCCGACCGCTGGACCTGGCGGCGGCGCAGTCGTCTCCGCCCGCTGCGCTTCCGGGCCTCCGCGGTCGCCGAGGAGTCCTCCGTGCACATGCACCTGGAGCACCGCGTGGCGCAGCGCCTCCTCGGGCAGCTCTCGGCGCAGACCTTCACCCGCGACGCCATGGCCCGCGCCACCATCCTCGCGACGGGCAGCGGCATCGACCGCGTCGTGCTCCTCGGCCGGCTGGTGCTCTTCGGCCCGCGCGGGGCGCGCCTGCACGACGAGATCATCCCCCGCGTCGCCGAGTGGACGGGCGCCGCCCAGGAGCGCACGACGCCCCTCCGCGTCCTCGACGTCTCCGCCGCCCGCGACACCCTCAAGGACCTCCAGCGGTCCCTCGCGCAGCCCTCCGACGAGGGCGTCACCGAGCACGACCGCAGGCGCCGCCTTGGGTCGCTGCCGGCCGACGTGGCCGAGCTGCGCGGCGCGCTACAGACCGACGCGCTCAGCCGCAGCGAGGCCATCTCCTTCCAGCTCCGGCGGCTCGGGGCGACGCGCGCGGCCGAGCTCCGGGCGCTGCTCACCGGACAGCAGGCCGCCCTCGACCAGAGCCTCGCCGACCCGAAGCAGCTCTCGCTGCTCGACCAGAAGGGCTTCAGCGAGGTCGACCGGCAGGCGCTGCGCAGCATCGTCAACGGATGGCGCCAGCGCCGCGAGGCCCTCGCCGCGGAGATCGAGACGGCGCCGGCCGCGGTCGAGGCCGAGTACACCGTGCGGCACACGCACTTCGAGCTGCTGGGCGTCGTGTACCTGACCCGCGGGGGGTGAAACGATGTCCGCCCGGCGCTACAGAGTCTCCATCCAGGCGATCAGGTCGTCCCGCTGCTCCGCCGACAGCGCGTGCGCGTTGCCCATCCCGCTCCGGGGGTCTTCCAGCAATGCCCGCAGCGTCGCGTACCGCCCGTCGTGAAACCATGGACCGCTCGCACTCACGCCGATCAACGAGGGCGTGTCGATCGCCGACCCGGTCGAACCCAGCACGTGGCTGGTCCCGTCCGTGTACCCCAGCGACGCCTGGTGGCAGCGCTCGCACGCCGCCTCCTCGCGGAAGAGACGCCGACCCCGCTCCGCGGCGGTCGATAGCGGCGCTTCGCTCGCGGACGCCGTCGACAGCCCGCGCTCGATGTACGCCGCGAGCGCCTCGCTCTCGGCCACGCGGATGCCCGACCCCTCCAGTCGCACGGCCGCGACTCGCACCGCTTCGGCGAGGTTCGCCGGCCGCCCGAGCCAACTGAAGGGCGCTCGCGTCCGCCCCGCGAGCGTGGGCGTGCGGAGGGGGACGCCGTGGAAGGTCCACGTGATCCCGTCGTCGCGGCCGTCGGGGTGGCAGCTACTGCACGCCAGCCGGCTGCCAGCCATCCGCGAGCTGCGCGCGAGAAACAGGCGTCGCCCCCGCGCCACCAGGGGGTCGAGGCGCTCCCCGCCGAAAGCGAGCCGAACCCGCGCGTTCGCGGGGCCGTACTCGACCGCGTGGTCGACCTCGGAGTGGACCACCACCTCCCCGTCGGGCTCGACCACCAGCCCGTCGGGTGCGTTGAGGGTCGCGCGCTCCGCCGCCGGGCTGATCGAAGTCCAGCGGTCACGCCCGTGGGGGCGGAGGCCCACCACCGTGTCGACGACCTGGGCGAGCACCACGAGCTCCCCCGACGCGGACCAGGCGCTCGCGACTGGCCCGCGGGGGTCGTGTTCGTGGCCGTCCCAGTGGGGAGGGTGCGGCATCCCGAGAAACCGTCGCCACGTGCCCGCGGAGGGGTCGAACACCCCGAGGACGAAGCGCGTCTTCGACAGGTCACCGCCGCCGCCGTAACCGCCCCCGGACTCGCCCTCCGTGTGATGTCCGCTCCGCATCATCGGCACGAGGAGCAATCCCGTCGTCGGATCCTGCGTCACGGACCACGCCTGGGAGAGCGAGGTCGTGACGGAGAAGGTGAGCGGCGGCTCGCGCGGAAGGATCGTCTCTGCGCCCGTCGGCACGAGCCCGCCCCACGTCACCGCAGGCGGCGCGGGCCACGCCACCGGGGTCGCGCTCGATCCGTGCACGTCGACTGCGCTGAGCGGGGCGCCCGCGAGGTGCGACAGCGCGACCCGGTCGCCCGCCGACGACACCCAGAGCCCGCGCGGCTCCCGTGGAACCGCCACCGACCACCGCACGTCGGCCGTGCGCGCGTCGAGCGCGATCAGCCTCGGCGGCGTCGTCGTGGCGACGAACACCGTCCCACCGTCGGCCGACCTCGCCATCGACACCGGGTCGCGCGCGATCGCCGCGCGGCACAGCCGGCGTCCCGAGTCGACGTCGTACGCGGCGATCGCTCCTGCGCCGCGCTCGATCACCCAGAGAGCGCCCTCGGCGAACAGCGCCTGCGTCGGCCGTCGCCCCACCGCGATCGTGCGCAGGACCGTGAGCGCCCCCGCCGAGCGCGCGAGGATGGCGACCGCGTCGGCGTCCTCGTCCACCGCCGCGAGGCGCCCGTCGGGCGATCGCACCAGGGCGCCCCCGTACGCGGCGGACCCGGAGGGGGATCGCGGGACGGCGCAGCGCTCGGCCGCGACCGCCGACGGAACCGCAACGGGCGCCGGAGAGGGTGGCGGCCGACGCGGAGGCGATGCGGGACGTCGACACGCGAACGCCATCACGCCGACAACGCCGATCAGCCACGGCCGACGACCACGCACCACGCGCGAGCGTATCACCCGCAGATCGCTCGTCGCCGGCGTCGCCTGCGTCGCCATCGCGATCGGCGGATGAAGCGCCTTGTCGCCTTTGCGGTGGGCCTGCGCGTCGATCGCGAACCCGCCCGAAGGCGGCGCGCCATTGCGCCATGGCGGCGGCCCCGCGCCGCCCCCAGCAACCCTTGCCGACCGGGCTTGACTCTAACCATGCGATCGGGGCTGCCACCGCGAGATTTCGGCCTTGGGGGGCTCGGGCGGGACGGGCGATGGTATCGTCGGCGTGGCCGCGGTACTCACCGGGGGATTGTCCGTGCGACGCGGGCAGCGGGGAGCGAAGAACACCGGGGAGATTGCGCATGGGGAAGCTGCGAGGCTGTGGGGGGATGGTGGCGATGGCGCTCGTCGCCAGCTGCGCGTCGTCGGTGTCGGCGGTGATGGACGACGCTGCCGCCCCGGACCTCGTCGCGGTCGACGTGGGGAGTATCGACGCGGGCGTCATCGACGTGGGGAGCGTCGACGCGTCTCTGCGCGACGCGGGTGCCCCCGACGCCGGTCGCGACGTGCCGTCCGAGGCGCGGGTCTGCCCGAGGCCCTTCGACGACGACGTGCCCGGAGCCGACGTCGTCGAGGCCGGCGCGCCGTACGTCGTCGACCTCGCGGTGGAGAGCCAGCTCCACCACTGCGCGGTGATGAGCGACGGCACGCTGCGCTGCAGCGGCAGCAACTACTCCGGCGAGCTCGGGCTGGGGGCCGCGGGCTCGAGCGGCGCAGGCGGCCGAATGCCCGTGGAGGTGCCCGGCCTGCGCGACGTCGAGCAGGTCCTAACGATGGACGTCGGCGTCACGTGCACGCGCCACCGCGACGGCACCGTGCGCTGCTGGGGCTCGAACCGGTACAACATGCTCGGCGTCGGGCACGAGGGCGACGAGACGTGTGGCATGGACCGCCCCTGTCGGCGCAGCCCGACCCAGGTGCCTGGCCTCAGCGACGTCGTCTACCTGGCCGCGGCCCACTTCGCGGTCTGCGCCGTCAGCCGCGACGGGTCGGTGCGCTGCTGGGGCGACGTCGACGCGCTCCTCCCACGGGGCGGCTCGCCGACGCCCGTCCTCGCGACGGCGCTGACGGACGTCGCGCGGCTCCGCACGTTCAGCCTCGGCTGGCTCGTGCAGCAGCGGTCCGGCGAGTACACCACCTACCGGGTCGGGCTGCCCGGCGGCGACCCCGTCTCGATCCCCCGTGGGGCCGAGTTCGTCGACGGCGACACGACCTTCGCGCGGCACCTCTGCTACCGGCTCCCCGACGGCACCGCGCGCTGCTTCGGGGTGAACTGGTTCGGCAAGCTCGGCGACGGGCGCTCCGCCCCGAACGGCGAGGACTTCAACGACCCGTGGGACCCGGGGCTCTGCGGCGTGCGCTCGGTCGCGACGGGCACCTACAACAGCTGCGCGCTGCTGGTCGACCGCACGGTCGAGTGCTGGGGCAGCGGGGAACACGGCGCGCTGGGCTTCGATCCGCCCGACCGCTGCGTCGGGCTCTCGGGCGACGAGGACGCGCCCTGCGCGACCCGCCCGGCCCCCGTGCGCGGCCTCGACCGCGTCGACCGGATCTTCGTCGGCGTGTGGGGTGGCTGCGCGCTGCGCCTCGATCACAGCGTCTGGTGTTGGGGGACGCTGGGCCCGGACTACTTCACGGGTGAGCTCGGCCCCGTGACCTGGTAGCGGCGGGTCAAGTCGCTCGGGCGGATCGGCCGACAGTGCGCCGGCAGCTAGCGCGACCAGGAGCGCGATCGTCGTCGCTCGGCAGGGGGGTAGGATATGCCGTCGCGGCGAGCTCGGTGGGGAGCTCAGTGGCCCGATGGGCACATCGTTGCCGCGGGATCCATCCCGCGGGACGGGCTTCACGGATCGAGACCCGGTGAATCGGCATCATGGCGCTCGGGCGCTCCCGCACATGCCGGGCACGGACCCCGCGGCGGTGGCCGCGATCACCGCACGCACGGCCGTGAACCCGAGGCCCACCGCGATGCCGCCTGCGGGGCTCTCGCAGGAGACGCCGGCATCACCGTTCGGTGTCGCGACGTCCACGAACCCCTGGATGAGCGGCCCAGCCGCGTCGCGGTAGTTGCTGAACGCCGGGTCGCTCACGAACATGTTGATGAGTTCGGTCTGGTCGACGTAGCCGCCGAGATTGCCCAGGGTGCCAGCGCGCTCGCTGAGTGACACCCGCAGTTGGAACGCGCGGATGTTGGAGGCAACCCCGAAACCGAGCGCGAGGGGGAAGCGCATCGCTCCTGCGGCCGCGACCCGTAGGCGTCCGTTCACAATGCTGCCGGTGAAGCGCAGGCGGGCGGAGTCCGGGTCGCCGGCCACTCGCAGCGCACGGTCGTCGATGGCGTAGTGACGGTTCGCGAGCGCGACCTCGGTGCAGTTCCCGAAGAGAGGAACGGCGTCGGGATAGAACCGCACCGAGACCTCCGGATCGTTGAGCCCGGGGCCGGGCGTACCATCGACCTCGCCGACCCTGAGCAGGATCAGCCCGCGCCCGCGCGCGGACCTCCCGCTGAGGCACACCTGGATGCCCACCGAGGCCTGGAACTGCTCCAACGTCTGGACCATGGAGGGGTACTGATTGTCGACGCCGCCTTCACAACCAGGTCCGCCTCCCGCCATGCCCGCGACGCAGCGCCCGCGATTCTGGTCGGGGTCGAGGACCGAGAAGAAGTCACCGTGCGAGCAGTCCAAGGCCGCCTGCGAGGCGGTGCGCGCCGGAGAGAAGCGGCCGTCGAGGTTGAAGCCGTAGAACCCGCGGTTCGACGGCGCCTCCCGGTAGGGATCGAGCGCGAACGCGTGGATGACATAGTCGTAGGTGCGGCGGTCGGGCGGTGGCAAGCTGACGGGCGGCGCCTCAGCGGTCGCGTCGGCCGCCACAGGCACGTCGCGCGCGACTGGCCGCCCGGCGTCGTCGACGTCGCACGGACAGGGCTCGAACTCCCGTTCTGCCGTACACGCCTGGATCCTCGTTGTGTCGTCCGCGCAGGAGCACAACGTCATCGCGCCAGGAAAGCAGGGTCCCACCCAGGCAAGCGTCGTCGCGCGACCGCAAGCGGTGCCGTTGCCAACGGTCGGGTCGTCCGAACCGAAATCGAGGTCGAAGCAGCCCACTCCCCCACCGAGCAGGACGAGCATCGCAAAGGAAGCGCCGCGCATCCCCCGATGATCACGCCGATGCACCGCGCTGACCACACAGCTCCTGCGCGACCGCAACCCTGCGGCTACAGGGTAAACCCCCGACGTTCCCCATGGTTCGCAGCGTGATCGAGCCGACGCAGGATCGAGACGGAGGTTCTCGATGGCTCGCTCATCCCCCGATTCCACGACAGCGATTCCCCGGTTCCGCGGCAGCGGCCCCGGCGGCACGTTGACCGAGGCCGACGCGCGCACTCTGCTCGCCGAGCACGCGCGCAGCGGCCGCTCCCTCAAGTCGTTCGACGCGAGCCGCGGCCTCACCGGCGAGCGCCTCGGCTGGTGGCGCGGACGCTTCCGTGACGCCGACGCGGCGGCCCGCTCGGTCCCCGAGGTGTCCTTCGTCCCGGTGACCCTCGCCCCGCCCGCGGTCGCGCCGATCGCGCCCCGCCTGCCGCCCGATCCGCCCGTTGCGCCGACTCGCCCTTGAGCAGCACCGTGAGGACCGGTCACCGTGGTCGGTCCGCGTCGGCCGCGATGGGCGTGTCGCGCCAGAGGGATGATGCGCGACGCTCAACGGCTGAAAGTGGGTCGGCGAGGCTCGTCGGTGTACCGTGCCGGCAGCGGCGTACCGTCTGATGTCGCCGCCGTCGCGGGGCGGGTGGTCAAGAAGAGGCCAGAACGTGCACATCTCGTCGATCCTCGTGGAGAACTACCGCTCGTTCCGGAAGCTGGTCCTCGACGACCTCCCGGCGCAGATCGTCATCGTCGGGGAGAACGCGGTGGGGAAGAGCAATCTCCTCCGGGCGCTCAGGCTGGTCCTCGATCCCGGCATGCCAGAATCCCAAAGGTACCTGCGCAGGGACGACTTCGCGGACGGCCTGGAGAAGCCCCTGGCGGGCGATGTCATCAAGGTCGCGATCGGCCTGGCGGGATTCGACGGCGACAAGGACGCGATGGCCCTGCTTTCCGACGCGATGGTCAGCGCCAAACCGTACCGCGCGCGACTCACGTACGTCTACCGTCCGCGGACGGACACGGTCGTCCCCGGGAACCCACCTCAGTACGACTTTCTCATCTTCGGGGGCGACGACGAGTCGAGCGTCGTCGATCACGACGTGCGCAGGTCGATCGCCTTCCACCTCCTTCCCGCCCTCCGCAACGCCGAAGAGGACCTTCAGAACTGGTCACGCTCCCCCCTCCGCCGCCTGCTCGAGTCGCTAGCGATCCCGCCCGAGGTGCTGGACGCCGCGCAGGCGGGCGTCGAGGCGGCCACGGGAACCCTGACCGCCCATGACGCGGTCAAGGCGCTGAACGACTCGCTGACGACCCGGCTCAGGTCGATGGTCGGAGAGCGGTTCGCGGTGAAAAGCAGTCTCGGCGTGGCCGCTGGCCGCGCCGAGCAGCTGCTTCGGGCCATCAGGATCTTCGTCGACGACGGCGCGGTCCGCCCGATCGCCGACGCGAGCCTCGGCACGGCCAACGTCGTCTTCCTCGCGCTCCTGCTGCAGGAGACGTCCCTCAGCAAGGCGGCCGGACGGAGCACCGCGAACGTCTTGGCGATCGAGGAGCCGGAGGCCCACCTGCACCCCCACGTGCAGAGGGTCCTGTTCAGCAGCCTACTCCGCGACGCGAACCCGCTCCTGCTGACGACCCATTCGCCCCACATCGCGAGCGTCTCCAGGCTGCCTTCGATCGTTCTGCTCCGCCGGGCGGGCAAGAACGGCACTGTGGGATTCACCGCGCATGGAGCCGGGTTCGACGCGAGGGAAACCGCGGACATCGAGCGGTATCTCGACGTCACCCGGGCCGAGATGCTCTTCGCACGCGGGGTCATCCTCGTTGAAGGTGCGGCGGAGCAGTACCTCGTGCCCGCGTTCGCGCGGCAGCTGGGCGTCGACCTCGACCAGCTGGGGATCACGGTCTGCTCCGTCCAGGGCACCGACTTCGCCCCCTATTGTCGTCTGCTCTCCGCGAGGGCGTTCGCGATCCCGAGCGTCGTCCTCACCGACGGCGACCCGGGCGCGGACGGGGGCATCGGCGCGCGTTCGGGAATCCGGCGCGGCGTCGCGATCCTGGAGGCGATCGGCGCGGACCCGGACGCGCTCGCTCAGGCGATCGACGAGGACGACGGCCCGAAGGCGCGCGAAGTCCTGGCGCAGCACCACGTCCTCGTCGGCGGGACCACGCTCGAGACCGACCTCTTGCCCGGCGGCGGGACCGCCATGGTACAGGCGTTCGACTCGCTCGAACCGTCCCCGGCGGCGCGCGCCGACTTCGCCGTGAGCGTCGTGCAGGCCGGCGCGGGAGACGGCGCAGCGCGGAAGCGGGTCATCAAACGGATCGATGCCGTCGGCAAGGGTCGGTTCGCGCAGAAGCTCTCGGGCCAGCTCCAGAGCGTGCCGCCGCCGGACTACATCCGCGGCGCGATCGAAGGCATCGTGCGGCTCGTCTATCCGGATGCGTAGCCTCGCGACGGCGTTCCAGGCGCTGAACGACGACCAGAAAGAGGCGGTGCTCCACCCCGCCGACGCGGTCGTGCTCGCGGGGCCGGGAAGCGGCAAGACGGAGACCCTGGCGATCAAGGTGGCCCACCTGCTGGGGACCGAGGTGCGGAGCCCGCGAGGCGTCGCGTGCATCACGTTCGGGCGCGAGGCCGCGGAGGAGTTCCGGGTGCGCCTTGCCGCGTTCGGGGTTCGGCCGAACCGCCGTCTGTTCCTGGGCACCGTGCACGGCTTCTGCCTGACCCGCATCATCCGGCCGTACGCCGCCCTCGCCGGTGTCCCGTCTCTCGCGAAACGGACGGTCGCCTCCTCCCAGGCCGCGGACGACCTGTTGCTGAAGGCGTTGAAGGTCGCGGGCCTTCCTCCTGTGCCGATCCAGTACCGATCGATCGTGACGAGGGTGCGCAGGAGCAGCGCGTGCGGGGAGACGGACGACGCGTACGAGGAGGCGGAACTCGTCGCCGCGAGGGAGTACCACCGCTCCTTGCAGCAGAACGGGCTCCTCGATTTCGAGTCCATCGTCTTCGCGGCGAAGGCGCTGGTCGACCGCGCCGACGTCGTCAGCGAACTCCTCGGGGCGAGGTACCCGTGGCTCGTGGTCGACGAGTATCAGGACATGGGCGGTCCGCTGCATCAGATCGTCGTGGCCCTGCGACGGAAGGCGGGGATGAAGGTCTTCGCCGTCGGCGATCCGAACCAGACCATCTATGACTTCAACGGCGCGAACCCCCGCTATCTCGAGGAACTCGTCTCTACCGAGGGGATACAGGCGGTGCGGTTGCGGCTGAACTACCGAAGCGGGCAGAGCCTCATCCGGGCCTCGGAAGCCGTGCTCGCGCTGGACGAGCCGCTGGGGCACCTGCCGCACCCGGGCCGGAGCACGCTGGGGACGGTGACGGTCCACCGCATGGACGGGGGCCTGGACGAGCAGCTGTCCTTTCTCGCGCGAACCCTGGTCCCGGAGATCGTCGCCTCGGGCACGCCGCCGGAGCAGATCGCGGTCCTGTACAGGATGGCGGCGTCCCGCTTCGGGAGGAACGGGCCCAAGGCGAGCGTGCTGGCCCGGATCCAGGCCGCCCTCGGCGCGGCGGGGATCCGGTTCCTCGCCGAGCGGGACATGGAGTCCTTCCCCCGGGGGCCGATCGTGCGGTGGCTGCAGGAATGTGCCGGCCTGGCAATGCTCCTGAACTCCGAATCCAGGGTGTCCGTCCGGCTGGCTGGGCCGGTGAAAGAATATCGGGACCTGGTTCGAGGCGCGGGCATCGATGTGGACCGCGGAGAGGCGAGGGAACTCCGACGCCGGATGTTCCTCGAACTGGAACGCCCGGCGGCCGCGAACGACCGTGCGCTCGATTGGCTCGCGCGGGTTGTCCCCGCGCTCGGCGTGCGCGGCCTTCTCCAGCGCAACCCCTCGCGCGGGGACGACCTGGAGATGCTCGGCAGGCTCGCCAAGAGCTTCGGCGCCGGTTCCTTTCGCTCGATGACGCTCGGGGCCTTCGCGGCGGACGGGCGGCTTGCGGACAGGGTGCTCGTGACCACCTACCACAGCAGCAAGGGACGCCAGTTCGATACCGTCATCCTTCCGACGCTCCAGGATGGCCTTGTGCCGGTCCAGTCGTGGAACGCGGGACGGAACTCGTTTGACGAGCTGGGGGCCGTCCAGGCGAGGGAGGAGCGGAGGCTCTTCTATGTCGCTTTCACGCGCGCACGCCACGACGTGCACCTGCTCACGGGCACGCACTTCCTGGCCGACAATCGCGCCAGAATCGACACGAGGCCCTCGCGGTTCATTCGGGAGATCGAGGACGGGTTGAGCGTCTAGCCCGGATTATTCACGACGCCTCGGACGGCCTCGCAGGTGACGCCGCGAGGGAGCTCACGAGGGAGCTTCCGAAGGTGGATCCGTCCCTCTGGGGGTCGCTGATGGGTGCCGCACGGGGTCGGCAGGCGTGTCCGAGGTCGTCGCCCGGTTCTTCGAGCGCAGAGGAGGCCGCGCGCAGGGCTTTTCGACGCGCCGCGGACAGACGTCGCCCTGGAGACGCTCCCCGACGCCCCGTTGGAGCCGTTCGATGGGCGGTGCGCGCGGCTACGAGCCGGGCACCGGGAGGCGCGTCCGCTCCAGCAACTGCCGCAGGAGCGGCGCGAGACCGAAGGCCCGCGGGAGCTGCACCACGATGCGTCGCACGGACTGCCGGACAAACGCCGCGACCTTGAGCAACCGCAGCCGCAGCGTGTCCATCTGGAGCGTGGCGAGCGGCG
>Ga0207969_100044_pt1 | contig 88826 bp, 63 predicted proteins | sample LakWasMet25_LOW6_2_FD_183869 | JGI IMG/M metagenome (GOLD analysis project Ga0207969, IMG submission 183869) | Freshwater sediment methanotrophic microbial communities from Lake Washington under simulated oxygen tension - Sediment Metagenome... | ecosystem: Environmental > Aquatic > Freshwater >...
GGCTACGGCGTAGGCGTCGGGGTCGCCCAGCCCGCGCAGCCCGGCTACGGCGTAGGCGTCGGGGTCGCCCAGCCCGCGCAGCCCGGCTACGGCGTAGGCGTCGGGGTCGCCCAGCCCGCCCAGCCCGCTCAGCCTGGCTACGCCGTGGGCGTCGCGCAGCCCTCGGGCGTGGCGGTCGGTCCCACGATGGGCGTCGGCGTCGCGCAGCCCGGCCAGGGGCCGACGGGCGTCGTGGTCGGTCCCACGATGGGCGTCGGCGTCGCTCGGCCCGGCCAGGGGCCGACGGGCGTCGTGGTCGGCCCCAACGCCGTCGGCATGAACGTGGCCCCCGCCGCAGGCGTCGCGGCTCGTCCTGGCTCCGTGGTCGTCGGGGTGCAGCCCGGCATGGCGGCCCCTCCTCCGGGCAGCCAGGTGAACCCCGCCTATCGCGCGCCCGGCGGCACCACCGCCGTCGCCCCGATGGGGGGGCAGGTCACCGCCAACCCCGGCGGCTCCTTCGTGGCTCCGGGCCTCGCGCCCTCCAACCCCCGCGTCAACGCGTCGCCGGCCGTCGGCGTCGGCGTGACCACCAGCGGCACCCCCCTCCCGCCCATCTACCGCCGCCCCATCGATCCCTCGCAGATCACCGCGCAGCCCGTCCCCAACCCCCGCTGAAGCGCCTCTCCCCCCCTCCCGGGTCTTCGCTCCAGCCTGACGCCCTCCCCCCCTTCAAAGCCCTACGGCGGAATCGGCATGCACGCCGAGCCGCCCACGCAGCGCTGACCGACCGGGCAGCACTGGCAGGGGCACGGGCTCGTCCCGTTGGCGCAGGTGACGGCGACGCAGCGGTTCATCGAGCAGACCTCGTTGCAGGCGCAGCCGCCCACGCAGCCCGCGCTCGAGCAGAAGTAGCGGGTCTCGTCCATCGGGTCGCGCGCGCAGGCCTCGCCGGCGTTGCAGCCGCCGATGCAGGTTCCGCCGCAGCCGTCGGAGACCCCGCAGCGGACGCCCGGCGGGCAGAGCGGGATGCACACGCACCGCCGCGTCATCGGGTCGCAGAGCGAGCCCGAAGCGCAGCGCGTACCCCGGCCGCAGGCAGGACCGCCCGGGCACGCGTTGGGGACATCCATCCCGCACTCGACGAGGCTGGGATCGGTGTCGCAGTGGGGCACGCACGAGCACGTCCCCCCGGTGCAAGAGGAGTGCAACGGGCACGCGTTGCCGCACGCGCCGCAGTTGCCGTTGTCGCTCTGGGTGTTGACGCAGCGATCGCCGCAGAGCGTCCCCGTCCCGGGGCAGGTGCAGACGCCCGCGGTGCAGGTGGTCTCGGCGGGGCAGCGGTTGTCGCAGGCGCCGCAGTGACTGCGGTTGGTCTGCAGGTCGAAGCAGCTCCCGCCGCAGTCGGTGCGTCCGCCGGGGCAGCCGCCGCCGTCGCCGCCGTCTTCCATCCCGCCGTCTTCCATCCCGCCGTCCGGCGGCTCATCGTCGGCCACGCAGCGCCCCATCTCGTTGCAGTGCTGCCCCATCATCGCGCAGCGGGTGCCGGTGCCGCACGACGGACCGCCCTCGCAGAGGTTGTCCACACGCGCTCCGCACGCGACGAGGGCGAACTCCTCGACCGGCGGGCAGTGCGGCATGCACACGCAGGTGCGGGTCGTCGCGTCGCAGCTGTAGCCGGGCATGCAGCCGCCCAGGTTGCAGGTTCCGCCGCAGCCGTCAGGAGCGCCGCAGGGAGTGTCGGCAGTGCAACGCGGCGTGCAGTTGCATGTGGCCGTCAGCGCGTCGCAGACGGAGAAGGGGTTGGAGCACGCGCCGACGCATCGACCGCCACAGCCGTCGTCCGCGCCGCACGCGCCGCCCGCCACGCAGCTGCGGGCGCACTGGCACTGGCCCACCACGCAGCGGTCGCGCGAGGAGCGGTTGCAGGGCGGGTTGCAGGCGCAGGTGTCGACGCAGCGGCCCGCGACGCAGAGCGATCCCTCAGAGCAGGTGACGCCCGCGCAGGGGTTGCGGACGCAGCGGCCGTCTTCGCAGATCTCCGTCGACTCGCATTGCACCCCGTCGCAGTTGGAGCGAGGCAGGCACTGCACATGGCAGGCATAGTCGGGCTGGCAGGAGCCGGTGCACGGGACGATGGGCGCGCAGCCGCCGATGGTGTCGTCGCAGAACTGGCCCGCCGGGCAGGAGATGCCGGAGCACGGCGCCGCGAAGCAGCCCGGGATGCAGCGGCCGAGGAAGCAGGTCTCCTGCCTGCCGCAGAGGACGCCGTCGCAGAGGTCGCGGGTCGGGACGCAGCGCATGTCGCAGCGAGAGCCGGGGCCGCAGGGGTTGTCGGTGGTGCGGCAGGTGTCCAGCGCGCAGCGCCCCTGGAGGCAGCGCGCCCCGAAGGCGCACTCCGAGTCGGAGCTGCAGTCCATCCCGACCGCGATGGGCACGTCGGCCGGGGGGATGTCTCGCACGGGGACGTCGACCGGGACGATGTCGAAGGTCTGCCTCGCGAGGTCGTCGGCGGCGTCGAGGGGCACGTAGCCGTCGAGCTCGAAGCTGCCCAGCACGGGCGGCCGGTCGCGAGCGCAGCCCGAAAGCGCGAAGAACCAGCCAAGGACGAGGGTGAGGAGGAGTGATCGCATGGCCGTTCCTGGGGAGGGACAGTAGCCCACGAGGGACGGGCGCCGGAAGTGCGGAGCCCATGGCCTGACGGCGCGGGTCAGCATGTCGCCGCGAAGGTGTCGATTGCCACGGTGCGCGAACGACGGCACGATCGCTCGCATGAATTGGCGACGGGCTTGGGGTCTAGGATGCGTGGCGCTCTCTCTCGGGGCCGCGTGCACGGAGACACCCGCTACCCCAGGGCCCGACGCCGGGCCCGCGAGCGACGTGGCCTCCGACGCCCCGGCGACGGACGCCCCCTCGGGGAGCTGCTCGCTCGAACCAAGGCTCGACCTCGACCGCGACGGCGTCACCACCCCGCAGGGGACGGCCGGGTGGGAGGAGTTCTCCCGCGCCTCCGAGGCGCAGCAGCTGACCCCGATCCCGACCTGCGGCGGGGCGGTCTACAACGCCGCGCTGGTGCAGTGGACGGCGCCTCGCGCGGGCATCCTCCGCATGCGCGTCGAGCGCGACCGCTCCGACTGGAGCCAGGAGATGATCGCCAGCGCCTACCTCTCGGCCCGCCGGGTCGAGCGCTGCGCCTGGGACGCCCCCGCCAGGGAGTGCTCCGTCGCCACCTTCGAGACCGACCCCGAGCACACCCGCTCGGAGTTCGAGTTCCGCGTCGAGGCGGGCACGCAGTACATCGCCCTCGCCTGGAGCTTCAACTACGCCGGCGCCGGCGTCCGCACCACCGCGGTGCCCGCGCTCCGCGTGGCGGTGCGCATGGTCGAGCAGAGCGCCTACGGCCAGGCCTGCGCCCCCTCGACCACCGACCGCGAGCAGCTCTGCCCGGCGCGCTCGGACTGCACCGCCGTCGGCCCCGCGGCCCCGACCTGCGTGGCCCGCGGCGCCCAGGGGGGGCTCTGCCGCGGCCCCTTGCGCGACTGCGACACGGGGCTCGTCTGCGGCGCCATCGGCTTCTCCTGCGACGCGCCCGCGGCCATCGGCGAGTCGTGCCAGAACCGCGGCTGCGCGGCCGGGTCGAGCTGCCACGTGCGCACCCCCGTCTCCGAGAGCCGGTGCGTCGCGCTCGGCTCCCTCCATGGCGGATGCCGCGAGGGCAACGCCTGCGACGCGTCGCTCACCTGCCGCACCGTCGACGGCCGCGCCATCTGCGTGCAGGAGACCGCCGCCGGGGCGCCCTGCGACGCCACCTCGTACTGCGCCAGCGGAGGCGTCTGCGCGCCCGACGCCACGGGCCGCTCGGTCTGCACCGCGCCGGGCTCCGAGGGCACCCGCTGCGGATCGTCCGCCGGGCAGCCGCTGCCCTGCATGGCGGGGCTGCGCTGCGTGGATCAGTTCTGCCGCCGCACCCGCGCGGCCGCCGAGGCCTGCGACGACGACCGGGTCTGCAACGCCGGGCTCGCGTGCGTCGACGGCCGCTGCGCCGAACCCCCGACGGGCCGCTGCACCACCCGCGGCGACCGCTGCCCGGAGGGTCAGCGCTGCGTCAACCGGGCCTGCGCCCCGGCGGTCGCCCTCGGCGGGATGTGCACCGGCCAGGACTGCGCGGCGGGCCTCGTCTGCCCGTCGGACACCCGCCGCTGCGAGGTCGCCGCGCCCTCCCTCGGCTGCGTCGACGACCAGGACTGCCCGCGAGGCACCGCCTGCCGCGAGCACGTCTGCCTGGTGGTGGGGCAGTGCCCGCAGCGCGACGTGTTCAGCAACGTGATCTGCGACGAGGGCTCCCGCTGCGTCCCGACCGCGGCGGGCCCCTACGCCTGCCACCCCATCGGGCGCGACGGAGGGCCGTGCCGCTCCGGCGCGCCGGGCCCCTGCGACGCGGGCCACCGATGCGTCGGCGGCGTGTGCCTCGCGGCCACGAGCGCCGCCTCGGGCGTGTGCGGCGACCGGCTGCGCTGCCCCCCAGGGACGCGCTGCGAGGCGGGGTGCCAGGCCGAGGGCGCGGCCGGGGCGATGGGCGCCCGTTGCCGCCGGGGCGCTGGGGGCGCGGCGGAGTGCGACGCGGGCCTGCGCTGCGACCTCGCGACGCTCACCTGCGTCCCGTAGCTCAGGCGTCGAGCAGGCGGTCGGCGAAGGAGCGGGCGAGGGCCATGATGGTGTGCTGGGGGTTGACCCCGAGCGTCGTCGGGATGACCGAGGCGTCGGCCACCACCAGGCCCTCGTAGCCATGCACGCGGCCGTACTGGTCGCACACGCCGCGGGCGGGGTCCTTGTCCATGGTGGCGCCGCCGAAGAGGTGGGACGAGATGAGGATGTACGACCTCGGGTCGAGCGGGCCGTTCTCGATGAGGTCGACCTGGTCGGGGCCGATCTCGTAGGGCAGGCCGTAGATGCCCGGGAGCACCTTGACCGCGCCCGCGGCGAAGTGGGTGCGGGCCAGCAGCGCGAGGCCCTTGCGCAGGCGCTCCATGTCGGGCCGAGCGAAGCTGTAGTCCACGCTCACCTCCCCGAGGAGCCCGCGCTTGATGCGCCCGACGGCCTCAGCGCGCACGGCCACCACCCACATCGCCATGCGGCGGTAGTCGCCCATGCGGGCGACGAGCTCGCTGCCCGCTCCGGCGAGGCGCGAGGCGACCATCTCCGGCGGGATCGAGAGCGTCTCGACCTTCATCCCTGGCTCGATGCGGTACTGCACCGAGGCCCATCCCTGGGTGGCGCCGACGTTCATGTCGACGTCGTGGTCGTAGACGCCGAACACGCCGGTGCCCGGGTGCGCGCGAAACCCCTTTCCCAGCAGCGGGTGCTTCACCCCGCTCGCCATCAGCAGCGGCGCCGAGCGGGTGACGCTCGCCGCCACCACCACGGCCTTGCGCGCCCTCACCGTGTAGCGCCCTCCCTTGCGGCGCGTGACCGGCTCACGGAAGCGGCCGGAGACGCCCACCGCGCGGCGCCCCTCCAGCAGCACCCGCTCGGCCGGGGCGCACGAGAGCACGGTGCCACCGAGGGCCATCACCTCGGGGACGAACTGCAGGTTGAGGCTCTGCTTCTTGAGCTGCTTGCACCCCTGGAGGCACTGGCCCGAGCCCACGCAGCCCTTCACGTAGCGAGTCATCGGGTGGCCGTCGTAGCGCACCGCCTCCGCCCCCCTTGCCGCGAGCAGGCTCGACCGCCCGGCCGCCGCGGGAGGGACCACCTCCGCGCAGAGCTCGACCTCCAGCTTGTCCTGGTGCTTCCAGATGGCGTCGCGCCAGGCCTTGTTGCCGACGCCGAGGTCTCGCTCCCAGTGGAGCATCACGTCCTCCGGGGTGCGGACGCAGATCGCGCAGTTGATCACCGTGGTGCCGCCCACGCAGGAGGCCTGCACGATGGGCCAGAGAGCTCGGCCTCGCGCGATGCCGACGCCCCAGTCGTCGAAGACGTCGCGCATGGCGCCGTAGGTCGACGAGGGATAGTCCTCCGGGTCGCGCCACGGACCGGCCTCGATCAGCGCCACCGTCGCCCCGCCGCGGGCCAGCTCGTTGGCCGCCGTCGCCCCGCCCGCGCCGGAGCCCACGACCACGTAGTCGACCTCCAGCGAGAGGTCTTCCTCGCGAAAGGCGAAGTGGGTCATGAGCGCCTCCAGGTGCCCGGGTCGGCGGGGTAGGGCGCGAGGCCCAGCCTGGAGCGCACCGCCGGGTCGGCGCCCCAGAGCAGCCCCGCGATCATCTTCAGCAGGAAGACCGGTTGGCGCACATAGTAGATCCGGTGCGACGAGAGCCGCTGGGCGTGCCGCTCCCTCGTCGCGGCCGGCAGCGCGAAGGCCGGCAGCGGGATGAACACCGTGAAGAGCGGCGTGAGGTGGAAGAACAGCGTCCCGAGGACGAAGCCCGCCCACATGAGCGGCGCCGACTCGCGTTTGAAGCGCGCGAGGTACTCGTCGAGGGGCATCTCGTCGATGCCGGGAAACTGTTCGGAGCGGGGGTAGAACGTCACCATCGCCGAGCGGGCGAGCCAGTTGATCACGGGCCGTAGGGTAGCGGAATCGAGGCCCCCGCGCCGCGACCGAATGCGCGTCGAGCGCCGCCACGGCGGCGGTCATGCCCCCTGGACCAGGCTCGGCAGCAGCCCTCGAGGGTCGTGTTATGGTCGCCGACGGGACCTCCGGGGTAATCGATGGATCGTCTTTCACCAGACAACGCCGCGGAGACCATGGAGCCCGACGGCAGCGACGCCGACGACGTGCTCCCCGCGGGCACGCGCTTCGGCCGCTACCAGGTGCGCCGACTGCTGGGCCGCGGGGCCTTCGGGGCCGTCTACGACGCCGTGCAGCTCGAGCCGCTGCAGCGCCCGGTCGCGCTCAAGGTGCTGCACGAGGTCGCCCGCTCCGACCACAGGCTCGTCGGGCGCTTCGTGAGGGAGGCGCAGATCGCCGCGAGCATCACGCACCCGCACATCTGCACGGTCTTCGACATCGGCAGCGAGGACGGAGTGCCCTTCATCGCGATGGAGCGCCTCCACGGCGAGGCCCTCGACGCGTGCCTCGAACGCCAGCGGGTGCTCTCCCCGGTCGACACCGTCGACACGCTGCTCCCGGTGCTCTCGGCGGTGGCGGCGGTGCACGACGCGGGCATCGTCCACCGCGACCTCAAGCCCGCCAACATCTTCCTCGCCACGCCGAGGCCCGGCGCCGTGGTGCCCAAGCTCCTCGATTTCGGCATCGTGAAGGTGCTCGACCGGGACGCCAACGTCGCCCGCACCGAGACCCGCACCTTTCTCGGCACCCCCCACTACACCTCGCCCGAGCAGGCCATGGACGCCAGCGCCATCGACGTGCGCAGCGACCAGTGGGCCCTCGGGGTGATCCTCTACGAGTGCCTCACCGGCGCCCGACCGTGGAGGGAGGGCCCGGTGCTGCAGATCCTCTTCGAGATCACCGCGGCCGACATCGCGCCGCCCTCTTCGCGCCGCCCGTCGATTCCTCCCTCGCTCGACGCCGTGGTGATGCGCGCCCTCACCCGCGACCCCGCCCAGCGCTTCAGCTCGGTGCGCGCCCTCGCCGCCGCCCTCCTGCCCTTCGCCTCGGAGCCGGTGCGCGCCACCTGGAGCGGGGAGTTCGCCCCCCACGCCCCGAAGGTCTCCCGGCCCATCCACACCGCGCCCACGCTGCGCGCCGAGAGCCCCGCCGCCCCGCTCTTCGATCCCCGCTCGGTGCCGAGGCTCGAGCCCGATCCCGAGGAGGCCCTCGCTCCGCGCCCGGTCTCGACGCAGCGGGGCGTCGCCAGGCCCCCGCGATACTCCGACCTCCAGGCCGCCCCGGCCCCCCCGAACCCCGCCCGACGGATGCTCTGGCCCGCGCTGGCCGTCGGGGTGGCGCTGCTCGCGACCGTCGCCTTCCTCGCAGCCCGCTCGCCCTCGACCCCCTCCCCGCAGCCCGAGGCGCCGCCGGTCAGCGCCGTCACCGCGCCCGAACCCGCGCCCGAACCCGCGCCCGCGCCTCCTCCCGCCGCGCAGCTCCCGATCGCGCCGTCTGCGCCCTCGGTCGTCGCCGCTCCTGCGGTGCTGCCCGACGCAGGAGCCCCGCCCCACCCCCACGCCCGACCCCGTCGCCGACCGCTGCACCCCGTCGGCGAGCCCATCCCCAGCACGGCGCCCACGGCGAGAGGCATCCCCAATGTCTAGACGCGCGCTCCTCGCAGGACTGATCGCCCTGGGCCTCGCCGGCCGGGCACAGGCACAGACGATGGACCCTGAGGCCGAGCACCAGCGGGGCATCGCGCTCCGCAACGAGCACCGTGACGCCGAGGCGCTGGAGGTGTTCCGCGGGCTGTACGAGCGCACCGGCGAGGTGAGGGCGCTCGCTCGCATGGCCCTCGCAGAGGGGGCCCTCTCGCGCTGGGCCGAGGCCGAGGAGCACCTCCAGCGGGCGCTCGCCTCGAGCGACGCCTGGGTGGCGCAGAACCGCGCCAGCCTCGAGGAGGCGCTGTCGACCGTGAGGTCCCACCTGGGCAGCCTCACGGTGAGCGCCAACGTCCCCGGCGCCGAGCTCTCCATCGCCGGGCAGCGCGTGGCCACCACGACCACAGGGCGCCCGCTGCGTGTCCGCGTCCCCGCCGGAACCATCGACCTCGAGCTGCGCTCCCCCGGCCATGTCACCGCGCGTCGCACCGTCACCGTGCGCCCTGGGATGGAGGTGACCGCCGTCGACGTCGAGCTCTCCCCCGAGGCCTCGGAGCCGTCCCCGCCTTCACCGCCGATCGAGCCCCTGATCGAGCCCGCCCCGGCAGGGCCCGCCGCGCCGGTGATCGACCCGCAGGCGCGCAGCGCTCGGGCCGAGCGGAGGGCGACCTGGGAGACCCTCTCGACCACGGGCTTCGTCCTCGGCGGCGCCGGAGTCCTCACCGGAGCGATCGCGCTGGGCATCCGCGAGAGCGCCGTCGGCACCTTCAACGACAACGGCTGCGAGCTGGTCTCCGAGGGCCCGCTGGTGCTGACCTCCAGCGGCCGCGACTGCTCCGCGCAGTACAACCGGGCGGAGACGGCGACCGCGGTGTCGATCACCGGCTTCGTCGCGGGCGCGGCGCTCACGGCCGCAGGGGCGGTGGCCTGGTACGTCTCCACGCGCTGGGCTCCCCTCCGCGCGCTTGGCTGCGCGCCGACCCCGGGCCATCACGGACTCGTCTGCGGCGGGAGGTTCTGACGTGACGAACTGGAGCATCCGGCTCTCGCTGCTCGCCGCCCTCGGCGCTGGGGCGTGCAGCTCCTACAACCGCGGGTCCATCCCTGCCGACTCGGGGGCGACCCAGGAGCTCCCTCCCCTCGGCGACGACGCGCCCTCGGTGAGCGACGTCCCGACGGTGCCCACGGACCTCGGCGCCCCGGAGGGCTTCTCCTGCGCCCGGCTCTGCCGCCGCCTCGGGTCGGTCCCCGGCTGCACCAACGCCCAGAGCGGCTGCACCAACATGTGCGCCAGCGACCTGGGCAGCTTCCCCGCGGCCTGCATGAGCCAGCTCAACGCGCTCTTCGCCTGCGTGGAAAGCACCCCCCTGGCGCGTATCACCTGCGCGCCGATGGCCTACCCCTACCAGGACTGCATGACGCTCTACGGCCCCGCCACCATGTGCGCGCGCAACAACCCCTGACGAGCCTCCCCCGAGGCCCGACCGCTCAAGGGTGGTTGGCCTCGTGCCCGGTGATGTGCAGCGTCGCCGCGTTGCGCGCCGAGGCGTCAAAGGTGCCGACCCAGATGTCGTATCGCCCCGGCGTCGGGTTGGTGAAGTCGATGGCGGGCGTGAGGCGGTGGCCCCATGCCGCGCGGTGGTGGTCGTCGTTGCAGCGCCACCGCCCTCCCGGCTCGTTGATCATCAGCGTGGCGTCGGAGCTGTTCTCCGCGAGCACATAGAAGCGCAGCAGCGGGAGCGCCGCGCCCTCGGCGAGGTCGAAGTGGAAGTCCGGGCGGCGAGTGACGAAGGCCCGGCCGCAGCGCTCGCCGGTGAGGCCGTCACGGATGCCGAGGTCGGCGACGTTGATCGGGTTGCGGCCGCCCCCCGCGGTGAGCGGGAAGGTCCACGGGTCGGGAGAGAAGCCGTCGGCGAGGCGGCCGCCGCCGAAGTGGGCGCGGGCGTTGAAGTCGAGCAGCGTGCGAGCGTGGTCCCAGGCAGCGGTGTCCTCCGCCGAGGCAGTGAACGCCGTCGCCGCAGGCGCAGGCTCGAGCGCCGGCTCGACGACCCGAACCGGCGGGGCCGACACTCGCTGCGGCCTGGGGACCGGCGCCGGAGCCGAGGCGCAGCCATGGAGGAGCGCGAGGCCTGACAGTGAGATCGCAGTCTTCATCGGAGGGATGGAAGGGTCTCTAGCACCGGGCCCGAGCGCCTTCCCCCTCCTACACATCTACGCCACGCCTGTGGCGAGGCGCCTCAGGGGTCCGCGCTACCGACTTCGACGCTTTCTGGCGGCGCGAGGGATGCACTGCGATGAGTGCCGACGAGGCCCTCTCCCACCAGCGCACCGCGAAGGAGCACCGAAGGTCCCGTGAACACCCCCCACCCTCCTGACCGCTCTGACTACGCCAGGCTGGCCCACGCGCCCCTCGTGCTGCTGGTGCTGACCGCGTTCATGCGCGCCAGCGTGGCGGGCGACGGGCCCTCGCTCTCCGTGGTCGCGGTCGACCTCCTGGCCTTCGCCATGGGCGTGCTGTTGGCCTGGCTGGGCGGCGAGTTCGTGCTGTCCCGAGAGGCCCCCGCCGAGCGACGGCGCACCCGACGCCTCCGGCCTCAAGGGCACTTCCGCCACAAGACGGTCTGACGCACCCGGTGCCCCGTGCGCGGCGCGGCGCACCATTGCTCGGCCCGCATCCTGCTCATCTCCTCCATCGCACGGCGACCCGACGGGTCGCCCGAGACCCATCACCAGGAGAGACCACCCAATGATGCACTACGCCGTCGTCTTCTTCGTCATCGCCATCATCGCCGCGGTCTTCGGCTTCGGCGGAATCGCTGCGGGCGCCGCGGGCGCCGCGAAGATCCTGTTCTTCGTCGCCCTCGCCCTCGCGGTGGTGTCCTTCTTCGCCCGCGGCCGCGCGTCGACCTGAACGCCTACTTCCGCTTCTTGAGGTGGTTGTTGGCCGCGGTGCGCACCGCCGCCGAGACGTTCTTGCTGGCCGCGACGCGCTTCATGTCGCTCTCGCGCAGGTGCACGATCAGCTTCATCGCCTCGCCCACCGGCGTCTTCGGGTTGCTCACCAGGTTGAGCTTCACCTCGTAGAGCCGAAGCCACGGACCGCGGCTGGAGATGCGCCGGAGGATGTCGTCGCTCACCGCGCGGCTCGCGGCGATCTTGATGATCTCGTCGTCGCCGATCTTGGGCGAGTCGAGCACCGCCGCCGCCACCAGGCGGTTGGTCGAGCGGATGAGCAGCGAGCGCTGCAGCGCGTTGCCCAGCATCGCCGTGCGGATCTTCTCCGTCACGTTCATGTCCTCGAGCTTCTTCTCGGCCTTGCGGGCGCCCTCCTTCACCCGCAGCTCGCCGTCGTCGTCCTCCTCGATGTCGTCGAGGCTGAACTCGCGCGCCTCCTCCAGCGCGACGACGAAGGCCGCGTCGCGCTCCAGCGGCGCCTCGCTCGGGGGCGGGATCACCTGGCTCTTGAGCGCGGCGACGATCTGCTCGTAGCCCGGGATGCTCACCTTCAGCCCGTTGCGCGCGGCGAACTCCACGATACGGTCGGAGGTCGACATGCGCGTCGCGGGGTTGAGGTAGAGCGCCTCGATGATCTCCGGCGACGACAGCAGCCGCTGCTCGTTCTGCGCGATGGTCTCCGAGAGCGCCTCGTCGCACGTGCGGGCGATGCGGGCGACGGTCTCCCCGGCCGCGTTGGGGTGGCGCACCACGCGCTCGACGTAGGCGCGGCTCCCCACCGCCCTCGCGGCGAAGTCGTCGAGCACCGCCCCGGGGAAGTCCGGCGCCGCGAGCGCCGCGCCCACCACCGCCTCCGGGAGCCCCAGCAGGGTCTTGGTGGCAGCGTCTCGCAGGCCCGCGTCGTCGCTCCACGCGAGCCCGTAGAGCGCGCACATCATCGCCACCGGCGGCAGCGGCGCCATGCCTCGCGCGGCCATCATCTTCAGCGGGGCGGGGCCGGCGAGCACCTTGCGCGCGCCTTCGGGGAGCTGGCTCAGATCAACCGGATGCTGCATGGCCGCGAGCCTATCGCAGAGCCCGTCGGCCGCGGCGCTCCATCGTCGCTCAGCGCGTAGGGCAGGGGGCCCCCACGGGCTGAGAGCGCGTCGGCGGGAGGCAGTAGCGCGTGGGCCCGGCCTGGGGTCGGCCCTCGCGGTCCTCGGGGTAGATGCACGCGGCGCCGCCCGCGCAGGCGCAGCCGTCGGCGCAGGCGCGGTACACGCACAGCCCCAGGTTGTCCGCCCCCACCGGTCCGAGCGGCGTCATCGTCGCCGGGTCGTCGTAGCAGCGCTGGCGCGTCGAGCGCTCGATCAGGCTGGCGCAGAGCCCGACGCTCCCGGTGCCCACCCGGGCGCAGTACCCGCGGCAGCTCAGGCTGCGGCCCGCCGGGTCGAGCGCGCTGGCGTCGCAGAGCGTCCCGTCGACGGCCATGCGGCTGTCGTCCGCGCGCGCCCCGCATGCCCCGGTGCGCAGGCTGCACCGCCCTCCCCGGGGGTCGCCCTGGCAGTCGAGGTCGCTCTGGCAGAAGCCCACGCACGCGGGCTCTCCCAGCCGGCTCAGGTCGTTGGTGAGCCAGAGCGCGGTGCACACCTGGCCCGTCGAGCAGGCGCCCCGGTTGACCGTGCGCTCCCTCGGATCGCACGCCCTCAAGCACCGCCCCATCTCCCCGTCGAGCGAGAGGCAGGTCGCCCCCGCCCCGCACGCCGCCCCGGGGTCGCTGGGGTCGCAGGGGAGCGAGCACACCCCGCCCACCTCGGCGTCGCAGGCGTAGGGCTCCCGGCAGTCGCTCGCCCTGCGGCACCGCGCGCTCGGCCCTCTCAGCGGCGGCACGCACGCCCCCCGGTCGCACACGTCCCCCACCCGGCAGCGCACCCCGCAGCGGCCGCAGTCCGCGGTCGATGAGCCCAGGTCGACGCAGGCGAGGCCGCCGTCCGCCTCGCAGGGCGATCCGCCGTCGCGGCACCGCGGGTCGACGCAGCCCCGGAGGGCGTCGCACACCGTGCCGTCGCCGCAGCGGGAGGGCACCGGGACGCGCACGCAGCGAGCGTCCACGCAGCGGTCGGCGGTGCACGCCACGTCGTCGTCGCACTCCTCGTCCGCCGCGCAGCCGGGCTCCTCCATCACCTCCGCCGCGCCCCCGTCGACCGGGGGCTCCGGGGTCACCGTGCGCCCGCAGCCGACCAGCAGCGCCCAGCCCAGCGCCAGCGCGACCCTCACGGCGCCCGCTCGAAGGCGCTCCCCGCCCAGCGGTAGGTGACCTGCCGCTGCGAAGGCTCCCAGGGCAGCAGCAGCGGGAAGAAGCCCTGCGGCGGCGCGTCGCGGAAGGGGTAGGTCGCGGCGGTCCATCCCTGCGCCGAGCCGCTGCGCAGCGTGACCGAGCCGTTGCCCAGGGCGCCCACCTCGTTGACCACCGCGCGGTCGCCCACGCGCCGCGCGACCTCCGCGGCGAAGACCCTCCCCCGGCGCTCTCCGGCCACCGTGTAGCCGAGGATCATCTCCCGCTGCGAGCTCACCGCGGCGCCCTGCACCTGCGCGGTGACCGCGCGCCGCACCCGCAGCACGGCCTCGCGCTTACCGTCCCCGGTAAGGTCGGCCAGGCGCAGGTCGAGCACCGCGTCGCCCTCGGCCAGCGGCAGCGCCACCGAGTAGTACGACCGCCCGCCGTAGAAGCGCGGGCCCACCACCACAAGCGTACGACCGAAGACCAGCACCTCCTCGGCGGCGGCGTCCTCGGCCACGTCGCCGCTCGCCCGGTGCGACGGCGCGGCGCCCTCGGGGAGCCCTTCCCGCTGACGGAAGAGCCGCAGCACCCCGTCGAGGTCCGCCGCGAGGGGGGCCGGGCCCGGGGCGTTACCCGCCGGGGTATTCGCCGCCGCCGCTGCGACGGGCGCGTTGCGCTCGCTCCTCGCTAGGGTGAAGGTCCTCGCGCCGGGGCTCCAGGCGAAGACCCTCGCCCGGTCGGCGCTCCACGGGGTGAGCGGGGCCTCCACGCCGGCCTCGGTCGCCGAGGGCCACGTGGCGGCGGTGAAGCCCACCGGCGCACCGGCCTCGATGCGCAGCCCCGAGGGCTCGTACGACACCCGATCGCTCAGCCGGCTGGCTCCCTGGGCGCGCCCCACCTCGTGCGTGAACACCTGCTGGAGGTTTCCCCCCTCGTCGACGCGGTAGACCGTGAGCAGCTCGCGGGTGAACCCGCCTTCGGTGCCCGCGCGCTGGCGCAGCACCACCTCGCTCTTACCGTCCCCGGTAAGATCGCGCACGGTCACGTCGAGCAGGTCGTCGTTGTTGCGGGCGGGCAGGCGGATGAAGGCGTACGCGGTGCCCTGCGCCACGCCCGGCCCGAGGGCCACCACGTAGCCGGGGAAGACCACCACCCGCTCGGGCCTCGGGTCTCCCGCGAGGTCGACGGTGCGGTCGAGGCGTGCGGTCGCGGTCACCCCGTGCTCCGAGCGAAACCTGTCGAGCAGCGCGCTCGGCGCGGGCGGGGCGCTGGCGCCCACGGCGAGTGGCATCGCCTCGGGGTGGGCCCCGTCGCCCGGGCCGGTGGCGATCACGGAGTCGGCGGACGCGCGGCGGGGAGCGTCGGCGTCGGCGTAGGCGACCCTCGCCCTCAGGGACGCGAGGCGGGCGCGCACCTCGGGGATGGCGCTCCACGGGATGCGGGCCTCGAGGGTGAAGCCCATGCGGTCGGGCAGCGGCGCCTCGACGATCTCTGCGCGAGCGACGGCCCCTCGGCCTCCGACGCGGAGGCGCACCGCCCCGGGGAAGGAGCCGGGCTCACCCGGGTAGAGGTCGAGCTCGTAGGCGATGGTGCGGCCCTCGGGGGTGGTGACCGCGAGGGCGACGCTGAGGTGGTCGTCGGCGTCGGCGTGCGCGGCGGATCGGATGAGGACGTCGTCGCGCACCTCCGCGGCGACCCAGAGGCCGTCGTCGTCGCGGGCGAGGGCGTAGCCGAAGGAGGCGTCGTCGCTGCCGCGCCACGAGGCGAGGCCGGCGGTGACGCTCGCTCGGTCGTCGACGGCGCGGAGCTGGCCGAAGCCCGACCACTCGCGGACGAGGCCGTCGAGGGTGAGGCGCGCGGCGCCGCGCTCGAAGATCTCCACGGCGGTCTGCGCGGAGGCGCCGGAGCTGGCGAGGAGGAGCGAGAGGGCGGAGGCGAGGAGGGGAGCGGGGTGCCTGGTCATCGGTGGTGTCCTGCATCGACACCCGGTCGGAGGAAAAGGTTCAGTCGACGACCTCGACCTCCTCGGGCATGCGAACGCGGTAGCTGCGGTCGATGTACTGGTAGAGGTCGAGGAAGTAGGTCTCCATCTGGGCGCTACCGACGGGGGAGTCGGTATAGAAGGTCCCCCGCAGGCAGTTGTCCTGCGGTCGGCAGCGCCCGTCCGGGAACACCATGATGAACTTCTGCGGCCGCCGCCAGGAGGGGATGCTGCTGAGGGCCATGAAGTTGCCGACGATGAGCCCGGTGGCCACGAGGTCGGAGGGCTGCTGGCCGTAGCCGTGGAGGAAGTAGACCACGGGGTAGCGCACGTTGGCGTTCTCCGGGTCGTGGTAGCCCGGCGGCAGGTACACGCTCACCGGACCGTTGCGACCCGAGCGGTCGGAGCGGAAGTCGAAGGTGCAGAAGTACCCGTTGGCGCATCGCCCGGCGTTGTCGAACTCGGTGGAGTAGCGCGCCGCGCGGCGGTCGCCGCCGGGCCATCGCGCGGCCATCCAGAAGAGCGAGGTGTAGAGCCGGCTGGTGATCTGGGGGATGGTCCCGACGTGGCCGCCGTCGCCGTTGACCAGCTCGGTCATGGTGGCGTCGGGGTTGCCGTAGCGGAGCATCACGTGGCTCGGCATGTGCGCGTAGTCCACGAGGTCGTGCGGGAAGGGCGACTCGGGCAGCCGGTCGGCGCCGAGCGAGGCGAAGTTGTTGTAGTAGTGCACCGGCAGGCCGCGCTGCGCGAGGGCGCCGACGAAGTGGTTGGACACCGTCGCGAAGTTGAAGAGGTCGTGCACGCCGCCGTCGGTCCAGATGCCCACCCGGGCGAGCTGCGCAGCGGTGGCGGTGCGGGCGGCGAGGTTGCGCGGGTTCACCTGGGAGAAGCGCTCCCAGCCGGGGTTCTGGTCCCAGCGGCCGTTGCCCTCGCCGACGTCGTAGGGGCAGGTCTCGCCCGCCGGGCAGGCCACGCCGTCGATGCCGCGGTCGTCGAAGGCTTCGCCCTCCTCGCGGCTGAAGTTCCCCTCGGTGCCGCCCGGGTTGAACTGCCGGTCGTAGTCGTCCTGCGCGGGGTCGGGGTTGGTCATGGCGTTGAAGCCCGGCTCGTCGGCCGACGCGCGCCCGTCGGTGCCCGTGTCCTGGAAGGCCTCGAAGAAGCGCCGCAGCACGGGCTCGCCCGCGTCGCGCCGGCCGTTGCGGTTGACGTCCACCGCGAGCGACACCTCCATCGGGAAGTTGCCGCGGGCGCCGTCCCAGCGCCCCGAGCGCCCGGGCGCGTGCGTCCCGTCGCAGAAGGTCACCACCGGCAGCGAGCCGTCGGGGTTGTACTCCCGGTCGTAGTAGCTGGTGAGCGTGACCGGGGTCGCGCAGCGATCGCTGTCCGAGCGGGTGAGCTCCGTGTCGGGCACGCCCCTCGGCAGCACGCCGGTCATCCCCGGAGGCGTCACCGCGTTGCCGAACATCCTCGTGAGGTCGCGGAAGATCTGGATGTACGACATGCGATCGAAGGTGCCGCCCTGGCCCTCCCACCCGTCGGGGAAGAACCACTCCTCGAAGTGCTGCCGGCGCTCGTAGAGGTCGCCCGACGGGGGCGTGCGGTCGACGCTCGAGCCCATCGCACAGCCCGCAGGGTCGGCCGCGCGCTGCGCCGCCGAGCAGAACCCGCCCATGTGCCAGTTCTGGATGTAGTGGCCGAGGTAGTTCCAGTCGACCGGGCCGCCGAGGGGGGCGATGAAGTCGAAGAGGTCGAGGTTGCGCATGCCGATCATGCCCGCGCCCGCCGAGCCCATGGAGGCGCCCAGAATACTATGGAAGGTAAACCGCTGCCGGGTGCGGCGGGTGCCCAGCCCGGTGCGTATCACCGGCTGCCAGGTGCCGAGCCTCGGGGCCTCGAAGGTCACCGCGCGGCCGTCGTTGGTGAGGTGCACGTCCGCCACCGGCACGATGCGCGGCGTGCGAAACCCGGGCGCGGTGTAGGCGAGCTGCACCTGCATCTCGAAGCCCGGCGGCACGCGCGCGGCGTTGACCGGCAGCGTGAAGGGGATCTCCCTCATCAGCTTCGTCGTCCCCGGGTTGAAGCGCACCGCGGGGCCGATGGCCGAGAAGCCGTCGGGCACCTGATCGGCCGCGCACGCGAGCTCGACCTCCAGGGGCGACACCTCCGTCGCCGCCGTCGGGAGGCCCACCGTCACCAGCTCCAGGGGCCCTCCGCTCGCGCCCCGCACGGTCTGGCCCGCGCGCAGCATCCCGCGCGAAGCAGGCGTCGCGGGGGCGCACGAAGGCAGCGCCGGGTCGAGCACCGTCACCGTCACCGTGGCCGCGCCGACGGTCACCACCGAGGTGCCAGGCGCGACGGCCGTGACGTCGACGGTCGCCGTGGAGGCCCCCGCGGCGACGGTCACCGAGGCGCCGCCCACCGTGGCGACGCCCGCCGCGGCGGAGCTCGACGGCAGGGCGATGGGCGCGCAGCGGTCGCGGCCGATGCGCAGCGTGAGGGCCGCGCGCGCGCCGGGAGCGAGGTAGAGCGCGGTGGGGCTCAGCGACTCGCGCGTCGGGGGCTCCTCCTCGCAGAGCGTCGCGCCATCGACTGGCGGCGCCGCGTCGCTCGCGTCGGCCGCGTCGGCGTCGCCGGAGACCCCGCGATCAGACGGGACCGCCGCGTCGTTGGTCGTCGAGGCCGACGAACAGGCCATCAAAGAACCAGGGATCAGGACTGCCAACCACCACGCAGGACGACGCATGGCGCGGAGTCTCCACGGGAGGTCGCTCCCGTGACAAGGGGATTGCTTGTCGCAGGTGACGCGCCCGCGGCGGAGGTCAGCGGTAGGTGAAGACGATCTCGTGATCGCAGATGCGGAAGACGTCGCCCTCGGCGATGGGGCGGCGGTCGACGCGGCCGCCCTGGTACTCGATGCCGTTGGTGCTGCCCATGTCGACCATCCAGAACTGGCCCTGGTGGCGGACGATGCGGGCGTGCTGCCGGGAGACGTTGGGGTCCTTCACGATCAGGTCGCAGCTCTTGTTGGAGCGGCCTATGAAGAACTCGTCCTTGGTGATCGGGTAGCGCTGGCCCTCGAAGACGGCCATGAGCACGCCGCCGCTCGGGGGGGCCATCGGGGCGGGTGGCCGCTGCTGGGCCATCGGCGGCATGCGCTGCGCGGGGGCCTGGTTGGGGTACGCGCCCATCGGCCGGCCGTTCATCGACGGGGCGCCGACCGGCGAGGGCACCGGCTGGCGCATCCCGTTCATGCCCGGGAGCGGCGCTCCGGTGCCCATGCCGACGCGGCCCATCGGGGGCGCTCCGGTGGGCATGCCGGGGCGGCCCATGGGCTGCGGCGGGGCTGCGGCGCCGCCAGGCTGGGCCTTGCCCTGGGTGCGCGCGTAGTGGCGCATCGCTTCATTGATCAGGTAGTCGACCGAGCACTCCAGCTCTCGCGACATCTGCTCGTAGGTATCCCAGAGGTAGTCCCTGCACTGGAACTGCCGGTAGGTCTTTCGGTTTGGATCTTCGGTCATGTCCCATCCACCGCGACGACGGACGACGGCCCGCCATCGGACGTTACACCGATCGAACCACGTGGGTCCATGTTCACCGTCGAGGGCTTCGAAGCCCTCGTCGGCGGTCTCAGCGGTAGACGAACTGGATCTCGTGGTCGCAGATTCGGTACGAGTCGCCGTCCTCGATCACCTTCCGGTCGACCTTGCCGCCCTGGTAGTCGATGCCGTTGGTGCTCTGCTGATCGACGATCCAATACTGGCCGTTGTAAAGCACGACGCTGGCGTGCCGGCGCGAGACGTTGGAGTCGCGGATCGTCAGGTCGGTGGTCTTCTGCCCGCGGCCGATGACGAACTCGTCCTTGGTCACCGGGTACTGCTGCCCTTCGAAGAGCGCGATGAGCGTGCGCCCCTGCGTCGGCGGGCGCGCCGGAGGCGGCGGCGCCTGGGGCTGCGGCGGCGGCGGTCGCTGCGGCGGCGGCGCCTGGGGCTGCTGCTGCTGCTGCGGCTGTCCCATCCCGGGCATGCCAGGCATCCCAGGACGCTGCGGCTGCTGCATCGGGTTGGTCATGCCGGGCATCCCCGGGCGCTGCGGCGGCTGCTGCATCGGCTGCCCGGTGGGCATCCCAGGACGCTGCGGCATCTGCCCCATCTGCCCGCCGGGTGACATCGACGGGAGCCGCTGGGCCGACTGCCCGGGCATCCCCTGCGGCTGACCCATCCCGGGCATCCCGGGGCGCTGCGGCTGACCCATCCCCGGCATCCCGGGGCGCTGCGGCTGACCCATCCCGGGCATCCCCTGCGGCTGACCCATCCCGGGCATCTGCGGACGGAACCCGCCCATCCCCGCGTTGAGGCGCTCGGGCTGCTCGGGCTGATCGACCAGCGGGCCGCCGCGCTCGCGGCTGCGAGCGTACTGCCGCATCGACTCGTTGATGAGGTAGTCGAGCGTGACGTCGAGCTCCTGCGACATCTGCTCGAAGGTTTCCCAGAGGTACTCCCGGCAGTTGAATTGCCGGGGGTTCTTGCTTTGCGGATCGCCGCCCATGATGAGCCCTTACGGTTGCGCCGGCGCGCCGTTGGCGGGCGCCTGCTGCGCCGAGCGCAGCGCCTGCTGGAGGTTTTCCTTCGCGCGGGTTGCCACCGCGCCCACGGTGGTGAGGTGCGCGTCGCCCCAGCCCTCGCCCGTCACCGCCGTCGCGTCTCCCGCGAACGACTGCAACAGCGCCAGGTCGCGCTCTTCGCCCTTGATGCCCAGGAACATCATCGCCAGCAGCCTCACCGGCTGCGCCTGCGACGCGGCGGTGTAGCCCCGGAGAGCCTCGCGCGGCGGTGGCGAGATGTCCCCGATGGCCTGCGCATCGCCGCTGATCTCCGCGAAGGTGAAGCCCGCGAAGGGCGCCGAGCGAGAGGCGGAGAGGTGGCTCATGAAGTCTGACAGCACCCCAGCGCCGCCGAGCTTCAGGATGGCCTCGCCGAGCTTCCAGCGGATGGTGAAGCTCATGTCCGAAGCGACGCCGTTGGCCTGGTCGAAGAGGGTGAAGAGCGTCGGGATGACCTCGCGGCTGCGGGTCTCGCCGATGCGGTCGACCGCGAGGCCGCGCAGGTCGACGTCGCACTGCGCGCCGCCGACGGGGGCGCCCGCGGGGCAGGCGTTGATGATCGCCAGGAGCCCGGGGATGTTGGCCGCCGTCACGCTGCCGGTCATCGCGGTGAGGGACGCGCGGCGTCGCTCGATGGGCGCCGCGGCGTCGCTCGCGACGGTGAGCAGGTAGGCGGTGCCGTTGGGCTGACCCAGGGTCTTGATCGCCTCGAAGAGCACGGTCATGTACTGCCCGCGGAGCTGCTCGGCGGCGCTGTTGACCCGCGCCTCGTCGACCGTGCGCCCGCCGCTGGTGAGCAGCGAGCGCGCCTTGTCGCGCATGCGCTGGGTGGCGCCCGCCCCGCCGACCTCGGTGGCGTTGCGGACGAGCTGCGCGACCGCGGCCTGCTTGCCTGCCGGGGTGCCGACGACGTTGATGAGCCGCGCGATCTCCACGGAGACCGGGATGGCGTTGTCGTCGCTGGTGAGCGCTCGGGTGAGGCGCTCGGCGGCGGTGGGGCCGACGGCGTTGACGATCTGCTCGGCGGTGAACGACCCCGCGAGGGCGCGCTGGTTGAAGTCAGCGAGCACCCAATCGAGGATGAGGTTGGCGAGGGCGGCGCGGTCTTCGGCGCTCGCGAAGGAGGAGCGGCCGTCGCCCCGGAGCAGCACGTACGCCGCGTCCTTGGCCTTGATCTGCGGCTCTGTCGGCGCGGCCACCTGGCCCGCCGGCGCGGCGGCTGCGGTCATCATGCGCTGCAGCTCCGGGAGCAGCGCGTGCACGATGGTCTCGCGCTCGCTCGTCGGCACCTGCTGCATCGCCAGCGCGAGCACGTCGAGCCCGTTGGCGTTGGGGTGCTTCATCTCCACGAGGGCCCGCGCCGCGTGCACCCGGAGCGGCTGCGCGTAGGTCGAGCCGACGAGCACCGTCATGATCTTCCGCGGGCCGCGCTGGGTGTGCTTCCAGTGCTCGATGTCGTCGTCGTTGACGCCACACCCCGCCGCGACAAACATCAATCCCGCCAGTGCCGCGGCACGTCGTCGATTCAGCATCGTCTCCTCACGCCGCGGCTGTGGGTACCTGAGAGCCCCGCGGCTGCGAACTGCGGGGCGATCCTAACCGACCACGCGGGAGAATCAACAGCGCAGCATCGCGGAGCGTCGTGCAGGAATCTCCCGGTCCCCTGGTCGAATGTGCTTGATGGCGCGCATGGCCTCTCCGCCCATGAATCTCCGCCGCGACGCGGCGCCGATGGCACAGCCCAAGCGGCACGAGGTGGCGGGGCTCATCCTGTCGGCGCTCGCGGCGCTCACGGCGATGGCCCTCCTCAGCTTCGACGCGCGCGGCGGGGCCGACTGGGCAGGTCCCGTCGGCCGTCGCGTCGCGGAGGTGTTCGCCACCGCCCTCGGCACCGCCTCGCTGCTCATCCCCTGGTCGCTCGCGGTCAACGCCGTCCGGATGTTTCGCCGCACCACGCGCCCCATCGCCGTCGGCCGCGTGCTCGGCACCCTCGCCATCATCGCCACCGCCGCCACCGCGCTGCACCTCTGGTGGGGCGACCGCGCGGCGCTCGGCGGGCTCATGGCCGGCGGCGTCCTGGGCGCGACCCTCGGCGACTCGCTCCGCGCCTCCGTCGGGACCGCCGGCGCCCACACCCTGGTGCTCACCGCGATGCTCGTCGCGCTGGTCGCGCGCACCCGGCTGAGCGTGGTGTCCGTCGCCGTCGGGGCGCGCTCCGCGAGCGCCCAGGGGGGCCTCTGGCTGCGCAGCGGCGTCGGCTCCGTCGCCCGCGCATGGCGGGAGTCGAGGCACGCGACCCCTTCCCCCGCGAGGCCCCCCCGGGAGCGCCCGGAAGAGCTGGCCGAGCGGGCGGTGCGCACGGTCATCGACGACGCCAACGCCCCCGAGGAGCCCGAGGAGGCGGAGCAGGACGGCCGCTCGCTCGCGGAGATCATGCTCGACGAGGAGGAGCGCGCCGCCAGCGAGGCGAAGCCAGCGCGCCGCCCCCGCTCGATGCGCCGCAAGCCCGCCGAGGACGTCGAGGCCGAGGCGGAGCCCGCCGTCGAGCCGATGCCCTTCGGCGACGACGAGCCCGCGGCCCCTCCCCCGCCGGTGAAGGCCTCGAGGTCCAGCGCGAAGGCGAGCGCCCCCGCGAAGGAGCCCGCGGCCCCGAGGGTGACCGCCCCCGCGAAGGTGACCATCTCCGTCGAGGAGCCCGCTCCCCCGGCCGCTCCGGCCCCGGCTCCCGCTCGCCCCTCGACGCCCCCTCCCCCGGCTCCCCGTCGCGCCTCGACGCCGCCTCCCCCGCGCCCTGTCGTCGCGGAGTCGGCCGACGAGGACGACATGCTGCCCGTCGAGGACGACGAGGACCCGTCGGCCCCGCTCACCATCGTCTCGCACGCGCGGGCGATCGAGCAGGCGATGCGCTCCGCCTCGGTGCCCGTGGAGAAGACCGCGGTGAAGCACATCGACACGGTCGTCCGTCAGATGGCGATGCCGACGGCCTCGCTGCTCGCTCCGCCGCCGCCCAACCGCTCGACCTTCGACGAGGGCCACCTCCGGGGCACCGCCGACCGGCTGGTGCGAACCCTCGCGGACTACACCATCGATGGTCGGGTGATGGAGATCCACCCGGGTCCCGTGGTGACCACCTACGAGGTGGTCCCCGCGGCCGGGACCAAGCTCACCAAGATCTCCCGGCTCAGCGACGACATCGCGATGAGCCTGGAGGCCAGCAAGGTGCGCATCGTGGCGCCCATCCCCGGCAAAGGGCGCGTGGGCTTCGAGATCCCCAACACCAGCCGGCAGATGGTCTACCTGCGCGAGCTGCTGGAGACCGAGGCCTTCCGCTCGCTGGGCGGGGCGCTGCCGGTGGCCATCGGCAAGGACGTCGTGGGCGCCCCCTTCTACGCCGACCTCGCCACCATGCCGCACCTCATCGTCGCGGGCGCCACGGGGCAGGGCAAGAGCGTGGGCCTCAACGTGATGCTCACCTCGCTGCTCTACAAGCGAGGCCCCGAGGACGTGAAGATGCTGATGATCGACCCCAAGATGGTCGAGCTCAACGTCTACGACGGCATCCCCCACATGCTGCTGCCGGTGGTGACCGACATGAAGAAGGCCACCCTCGCGCTGCGCTGGGTGGTCGACGAGATGGAGCGGCGCTACTCGCTCTTCGCGCAGACCGGGGCGCGCAACATCACCAGCTACAACGAGAAGGTCATCAAGGCCGTCGCCGAGAACAAGCCCCTGAGGGGCCTCGACGGCCCGGTGCGCCCCAAGGAGACGGGCACCACCACGGCCCTCGCCGAGGGCGAGAGCAGCGAGGCGCCGCCGCCGCGCAAGCTGCCGTACATCCTCTGCGTGGTGGACGAGTTCGCCGACCTCATCATGGTCGCCGGCAAGGACATCGAGGCCGCCGTCGCCCGCCTCGCCCAGAAGGCCCGCGCGGCGGGCATCCACGTGATCCTGGCCACGCAGCGCCCGAGCGTCGACGTCATCACCGGGATCATCAAGGCCAACTTCCCGGCGCGCATCGCCTTCAAGGTGAGCCAGAAGCTCGACTCCCGGGTGATCCTCGACCAGCAGGGCGCGGAGAACCTCCTGGGCAAGGGCGACATGCTCATCCTCCCGCCCGGGTCGAGCGACCTGAAGCGGGTGCACTGCGCCTTCGTCAACGAGGACGAGGTGCAGGCCGTGACCGACCACTGGAGAGCGCAGGGCAAGCCAAACTACGACGAGGACATCCTCAAGCCCCGCGACGAGGAGGGCGAGGTCGACGAGGCCCACGAGTCGGACATCCGGGTGCCCGCGGAGAAGTACGAGAAGGCCGTGCAGCTCGTGATCTCGCACCGCAAGTGCAGCGTGTCCTTCGTGCAGCGCTACCTGGGCATCGGCTACAACGTGGCCGCGCGCATCGTCGACAAGATGGAGCGCGAGGGCATCGTCGGCGCCCCGAAGGGTCCGGGCAAGGAGCGGGAGGTGCTCGGGTGATGCGGTGGTATCACTGCCCGATGGCACCTACGGGGCGACGACGGGGGGCTTCGGCGGCGCTGGCGGTTCTGCTGGGGGGAGCCGGGCTCGCTCCCTCCGTGGCCATGGCGCAGACCGACCCCTCCGCGCAGCCCGCGGCGCAGCGGGTGGTGGTGCTGCTGCCCTTCGAGGGCTCCGCCACGCAAGACCTCGTGGCCGACGCCGAGGCCACCGTGCGAGGCGCCCTGATCGCGAGGGGCGTCCGGCTGCCCGACCGCGCGGCGATCAACCTGGGCCTCGGGCTCTCTCCCCCGACGGACCCCGCCGCCCTCGCCAGGGCCGCGCAGGGGATGGGGGCTACGCAGGTGATCCGGGCCGCGCTGCGGCCGCTCGCGGGGCAGTACAACCTCTCGCTCACCCTCATCGACGCGGCCTCCGGGCGCACCGCGACGCGCGAGGAGACCATCCCCCACGAGGGCGCCGGCGAGGTCATCGGGCGCATGCTCGACGCGCTGCTCGACCCGGCGGGATGGTCGGCGCCTCCGGTCGATCCGGCGGTCGCGAGGGAGGCCGAGGCGAGGCGGCTGGCCGAGGAGGAGGCCGCGAGGCAGCGCCAGGCGACGGAGGCCGAGGCCGCCCGGAGGCGGGCCGAGGACGAGGCGAGGCAGCGGCGTGAGGCCGAAGAGCGGGCGCACCCGGTGCGGGGCTTCGCCGACGGCGGGCCCTTCTCCGTGGGCCTCTCCCTGGTGGCCGGGGGAAGGCTCTCGGGGGTGCGGCAGCCCAGCGGGATGGTGATCTCCGGCAACGCCCCGGCGGAGGCGTCGAGCGCGGCGGTGTCGCTGCGCGCGGAGGGCTCCTACGCCATCGGCGCGGTGCCAGGCCTCGAGGCCGCGGCGGCGTTCATGATCCTGACCACGCCGACCACGGCGGTGGGCCTCGGGGCGGGGGCGCAGTACACCTTCCCCTCGTCGGGGAGGCTCCCGCTGCGGGGCACCGCGGGCGTGCTCGTCGGGCTCTGGCAGGGCGTCTCCGGGGCGAGGGCCACCACGCTCTGGCTCAACCCCTATGTGCGCGCCGAGTGGGGGTTCAGCCCGATGGTGCAGGCCTTCGTGGGGCTCTCGCTCGACGTGGCGCCGGCCGACAACGGCGGGCTCACGGCGCTCGGGGTGATGGCGGGCGTGCGGTTCCGATTCGGGGGCACGCGCTGAGCGGAGGCGGGGGCGGGAGCGGGAGCGGATGAGCCTCCCCGGTACGACCGGGAGGCCGACGGCGGGGAGCCCGACGGTACGACCGCGAGGCCGTCGGTACCCCGAGCCCGTAAGGGCGGGGGAGCGACCGACCACGTCCCCCAGCGCGGCCTCGCCCGGAGGGGAGCGGCCGACCACGTCTTCCCAGCGCGGCCTCGCCCGGAGGGGAGCGACCGACCACGTCCTCCCAGCGCGGCCTCGCCCGGAGGGGAGCGACCGACCACGTCCTCCCAGCGCGTCTTCGCCGCGACGAGCGACGTCATCGAGTGGGGAATCGACGATGCACGGCTCTCAGATTCGGAGTCCATCGCCAACGAACCGCATCGGGAAGACGTGGTCGGTCGCTCCCCTCCGGGCGAGGCCGCGCTGGGAGGACGTGGTCGGTCGCTCCCCTCCGGGCGAGGCCGCACTGGGGGGGCGTGGTCGGTCGCTCCCCTCCGGGCGAGGCCGCACTGGGAGGACGTGGTCGGTCGCTCCCTCGCCCTTAGGGGCTGGGGTCTGGCTCGGGGTACTGACGACCTCGCGGTCGTATCGTCGGACTCCTCACCGTCGGCCCCGCGGCCATTGGGGGGCTCCCGCGCCGCCGGGGGACGACTCCCGCGCCGTCGAGGAGCACTCCCGCGCCGCCGGGGGACGTCTCCCGCACCGCCGGGGGACGTCTCCCGCACCGTCGCTGGAGGGCTACTTCTTCGCCGGGGTGACGGTGCCGCCGTCGGCGGGGGCGGGCGCAGGCTCTTTAGGACGCGCGCGTGCGGCGACCGAAGTAGCTGCCCGTCGCGCGCACGATGAGGGCCGGAGCGCGCGGGTCGGTCTGACGGAGGGCGCGGAAGGTCTCGCGCAGGCCGCGCATGTACACGAGCAGCGCGCCGTCCTGCGCGTCGAGCTCGGCCTGCGTGACGGGCCCGTTGCCCGCGGCGCCGCGGGTCGTCTCGTGGCTCGTGGCGAGCTTCGTGCGCAGCGCGGTGTAGCGCTCGATCGACGCCGCGCCGAACCCGTCGGCCTCGAGCACCGCCGCGACCGGACCGCCCTGCTGGAGGGTCTTCTCCGCGAGCTCGATGAGGGCGCCGAGGGTGGCGTGGAGGGCGACCTCGTCGCTGGCGGCGGCGTCGGCGGTGGCGACGGCCTCGGCGAAGCCGAGCTCGGCGTGAGCGGCCTGATCGAGCACCGCACGGAGCTGGCGGCGGGCGGCCTGGGCCTGGCGGTAGACGTCGTTGGCGATCGCGACGGCGGCGGCGTGCTTCTTCGAGGCGCGCGCGAGGAGGTCCTGGAGGGCGAAGGTGTGGTGGGTGACGACGCGGAGGCGCGCCTGGGAGAAGCCCTCGACGAGGCCGCGCTCGGCGGGGGAGAGCGCCGCCCACCAGTCGATGATCTGGCCGAGCCAGATGCGCAGGTCGGTGAGGATGCCGGGCGCGACCGCGACGCGCGGGCGCAGACGGGGCGGGTGGAGCGTTGGATTCGGTCAGCGAAGCTCTCCGAGAGAGCGGGCGGAACCCTCCGGGCCGGGGGTTGAGCCACCATGGGTGCTTCGTCGACCGCAGCGGATCCGTTCCAGGGTTCAGGTGCCGCGTTGGATTTCCTGTCGCCCCGACGCGCCGCGTTGCGTCGCTCCGCGCTACCGCGGGTTGATGTTCAGCACCCACGCGCCGGTGCCGCCGGCGGGCAGTCCGCCGGACCCTTCGGGGCGCGCGTTGAACCCCGAGACCACCGCGGTCACCACCTGGCCGGCGCGCAGCGTCACGTCGAGCCGGCTCGTGTAGTCGCCGCCGCCGACGTCGTCGCTGCACGCGAGCGAGGTCGCGCCGCACACGCCGTCGCGCACGTGCAGCACCGTGTCGAAATCCGATCCGGCCGTGTCGAAGCGCCAGGTGCCCGCGGCGGGCGCCGTCCATTGCAACGACACGTCGCGCCCGGACATCGCGCACGTGGCGAAGAGGTTGCCGCCGACGTCGCCGAGCACGCCCGACGCGACGCGACCGGTCGCCGAGCCCGCGCTGCGATCCGGGCACACGGTGACGTCGCGCGCGTTGAGCTGCCACGCGAGCGTCGGGTTGCGGCTCTCGACCACCACCACCACGCGATCGCCGGCGGCGAGGGTCACGCGCGCGGCGGACTGCGTGCCGCTGACGTTGTCGTTGCACGCGAGCTCGGCGCCGTCGCAGGTCGCGCGGTGCACGTGCACGATGGTGTCGTTGTCGCGGTTCGACCCGGCGGTGTCGAACGAGAACGTGCCCGCGGCGGGCGCCGTCCACGCGAAGGTCGCGTCGGTGAGTCCGCCGCCGCCGCAGGCGCCCCGCGCGGCGTCGGTGCGCCCGGCCATCGTGCCGGTGGCGATGGCGCGACCGAGCCGTGATCCGAGGTCGACGCCCGCGCACGCGCACGCCGCCGCGGCGGCGCAGTCGGGATCGGCGCAGTCGGCCGTTCCGTCGAGGTCGTTGTCGAGCCCGTCGGCGCACAGGGTCTCGGTGCTCGCGACGAGGTCGCGCCCGTCGAGCGTCACGTCCGCCGCGCCGTTCTCGAGGTGCCCCGCGAAGGTGCGACGGAACGCCGGCGCGCCGCTCGCGACGGCGACCAGCGAGTACCAGCGGCGTCCGGTCGCCCCGAGGTCGAAGGTGCGCGTCGCCGTTCCCCCGGCGGGCACGACGTTCGTGAACGGTCCGGCGCCGCGGATGCGCGACGCGGTGGTGAACGTCACCGCGGTGCTCCCGCGGTTGACGTACGTGAGGTCGAGGGTGCCCGCCGCGGGGTGCAGCGTGGAGGTGACCTCGAGCGCGCCGCACGCGGCGGTGATGTCGCCCGCGAAGGTTCGCTCGAAGCCGTTCGGGCTGGCGAGCGTGAGGTCGTAGCGTCCGCCGTCGGGCAGCACCGCGAAGGAGCCTTCGACCGTCGCGCCCGGGCCGACGTCGTACTGCCACGGGCCGTCGGTGCGATGCCGGTTGGCCGTGATCTGAAAGTGCACCGACGCGGTGCCGGTGTTCGTCATCGCGACGATGAGGCGCCCGAGGGCGCAGTCGACGCGCGCCGTCGCGTTGGGCTGGTACGGCAGCGCACGCGTCGGGCGCACGCCCGCCTCCTGCGCGGGAATCGCCTGCGTCGCGGGCACGACCGCGTTCGCGCCGCGGCACATCCCGCCGGGCGCGACGGGCAGCACGGGAGAGGTGAAGTCAGGGTGCGCGAAGTCGAAGGCCGACAGGAGATCGCCCGCGACCTGGCGGCGCCACGCGCTGATGTTGGGCTCCCGAACGCCCGTCCACAGCTCGAGAAACCGCAGGATCGACGTGTGGTCGGAGACCTCGGAGTCGACGAAGCCGCCGCGGGTCCACGGCGAGACGATGATCATCGGGACGCGGTTGCCGAGCCCGATGGGCGCGCCACCGACGAACTCCGCGGGGGTGCCCGCGGGCGGCATCGGCGGCGCGACGTGGTCGAAGAAGCCGCCGTTCTCGTCGTAGTTGAGGATGAACACCGTCGAGCGCGCGACCGCGGGGTTCGACGCCAGCGCCTCGAGAAACCGCTGCGTGAGGTGCTGTCCCGCCGAGAGCGGATACGGCGGGTGCTCGGACTGGTACGCGGGCGCGATGATCCACGTGACCTGCGGCAGCGTGTCGGCCTGCACGTCGCGGCGGAAGTCCGCCACCGGATCGGCCGAGCGACGCATCCCGCGCTCGTAGAGCGGGCTGCCCGGCGCCGCGAGCTTGAACGAGCGAAACCACGCGAGCGCGTTGTCGTCGTAGTTGTCGGGCTCTTGATAGATGCGCCACGAGACGCCCGCGGCCTGGAGGCGCTCGGGGTAGGTGGTCCAGGTGAACCCGGCGGCGGGTTCGGTGTTGTCGATGATCGGTCCGCCGCCGGTCGCGGTGGGGTCGATCATGCCGGTCCAGAGGTAGAGCCGGTTGGGGTTCGTGGGCCCGATGACCGAGCAGTGGTACGCGTCGAACACGGTGTAGGCGTCGGCGAGCGCGTAGTAGTACGCGAGCTCGGCGCGGGCCGACGAGCTGAGCGCGTTGGTCCCCTTGGCGGGCACCCAGCGATCCCAGAGGCCGTTGTGCCACGCGTCGTGTCCGCCGGCCCAGCCGTGGTCGACGTCGTTCACGCAGTCGAGCCCGGTGTGAAACGGCAGCACCTCGCCGGTTCCGCTCGGCTGATGAAAGACCGACTGCCCCGAGCGGAGCGTCATCGCCGCGGGGTCGCCGAACCCGCGCACGCCCGACATCGCGCCGAAGTAATTGTCGAACGAGCGGTTCTCCTGCATGAAAATCACGACGTGCCGCACGTCGCGCAGCGAGCCCGCGGGCGGCGCGTCGGTCGGCGCGGTGACGTCGGCGGGCGTGACGTCGCCGGGCGCGTCGGCCGCGGCGGTGACATCTCCCGGCGCGTCGAGGCGCGCGATCACATCGGGCGACACGTCGAGCGCAGCGCCCGCGTCGACGACGTCGCGCGCGGCACCGAGGTCCGTCGACGGGGGTGCGTCGATCGCCGCGGCGTCGGGCCGCACGCCTGCGTCACCCGCGGGCGACTCGCCGCTGCACGCCGCCACGACGAGCGTGCTCAGCCAAGACATCCGGACCGACCGACGAGCCATCGAGAGCCTCCATGCGACGAGCGACGCGCGCCCTTCGAGCGCTACATCCAACGGGCGTCCGGCGATAGCCCCGATGCGCTGGCCGGACCACTGCGCAGGCGGTCCGACATGGGGCCGACGCTCACACGAGGCTCAGGCCCTCGTCGACCGCGCGCAGGCGCTCGGCCTTGTGCCAGTCGACGAGCAGCGGCGCCTGCTCGGGGGCGATGGGGTGCAGGTTGCCGACGATGTCCTCGAGGAACCCGTGCACCGCGAGCACCGTCACCAGCGCCATCGCGCGCGAAGCCGTCGACCACCGCGTCGGAGTACGGGAGCGCGAAGCCGCTGGCCGCGCGGTGATCGGCGGTCGCGCAGCGCACGTCGGCGAGCTCGGCGTCGACGGCGTCGAGCAGCGAGGCGCACGAACTCCGCCTGCCGCCACGCGTCTGCGGGGATGCGCACGGACACCTCGACGCCCGCGGGCGCCAGCGAGGCTCTCCCGGGCGGTCTCGGGGGGACCTTCCGGACCGGGGGTTCGCATCCGTGGGCTCTCTGCAACCTATGGGTGGAGCCGTGTCGTCGAGGGTCCCCGTTGGACTTCCTAGCCCCCGGAAGGCCCATGGAGAGAGCAACGCGGCACTCTCGCTGGCATGGCCCAGCACAAGGCAGCAGAACACCCATGCGGCGAAGTTCGTGGTGTCCCTCGCTGTCGCGCGGAGCTCCCGGCGAGCACCGGTGGGGAGCTCAGTGGAGGGCCCACGCGGTTGGTCCCATGGGAGGGAACGGGAGCCCCGTGAGAGCCTTTGGGGGGGGGCCTCAGGCGGGTGCGTGGAGTGAGGTGCGGGTGGGGTATGACTCCAGGTCATGAAGATCGAGCGCGTCCCGTTCCACACCACGGATTGGTCGCAGGTCGCCGTCACCGAGCATCCGGGGGAGTCGGGCGTCGCGCGCTGGCGCACGATCGAGCAGGGCAACATCCGAGTGCGCATGGTCGACTATTCGCCGGGGTACGTCGCGGACCACTGGTGCGAGCGCGGCCACGTCCTCCTCGTGCTCGAAGGGGAGCTCGTCACCGAGCTGCGCGACGGGCGGCGCTTCACCCTCGGGCCAGGCACCAGCTACCAGGTGGCCGACGGCGACGGCGCGCACCGCTCGGTGAGCCCGAAGGGAGCCCGGTTGTTCATCGTCGACTGAGCGTGCGCCGCGCGAGCCGCCCGTTGCGGGGATCCGGCCACTCACACATCCTCCGGGGTCATGGATTCCCTGATGCCGCCCGACGCCCTCCATCAGTACTTCGCCGGCGAGCGGAGCGCGGGGATGCTCCTCGTCGGCCTCGGCGTCGCGGCGCTCGCGTTCGCGTGGTGGCTGCGCTCCGACGGCGGACCGTTTCGAGCCATGCTCTACCCCCTCGCGATCGTCGGGCTCCTGCAGTTCGCCATCGGCGTCGGGCTCGCGGGCAGGACGGGGTCGCAAGTGACCCGACTCGAGCGGCGCTTCGCGTCCGACGCCGCGAGCGCGAGGGCCGGGGAGCGCGGGCGCATGGCCGGGGTGCAGCGCAACTTCGTGATCGTCAAGGTCGTGGAGACGGTCATCGTGGTGGCGGGGCTGGCCATGGTGATGCTTGGCCGCCGCGACGCCATCGTGGCGGTCGGCATGGGCCTGGCCATCCAGGGGGCCGTGATGCTTGCCTTCGACGTGTTCGCCGAGGGCCGCGGCGCGCTCTACGACGCGTGGCTCCGCGCGAGCTGATCGGTTCGCTCGCCCCCCTCGAGATCCGGGCACGACGGAGCTCGCGCTCGCTCCGCCGCGCAGCGTGCTCACCAGGCCGGCCAGCAGCGTCAGCGCGGCTCCGATCGCGAGGCCGATCCGAGGCGCCGCCCCGGCGGAGGATCGCCATCAACACAAGGTTTCCGCCGTACGCGCCGGTGCCCAGATGGCCCGTGTGAACGACGACCGCGGCCTCGGTTCCCGCCACGCTCGCCGACTCGATCCGCGCCGCACGGAAGCCCGTGTACGTCGTCGCCAGCACGTCGAGGATCTGCGCCTGCGTGTAGCGCCCGGCCGCCCCCGACGGGGCCTCCGTCGCTACAAAGTTGGTGACCGTGCCATGGATGCATGGGGCTGCAGAGACCGATCACGGGTCCAGCGTCGGCTCCTGCCGCCACCGGACGCGAGGCGGCGGACGCCCGGAGAGCGCGCCGACATCCAGAAGCACGCGAGCGTCGCCGGCCAGCGCGATCTGGAGCCGTGAGGCCGAGCACACGCCCGCAAGCTCGCGCACCTCGCGCCGAACCGCCGCCCTCTCGTCCGGCGCGGCCCCCGGGGGTCCGGCGCCCTCCCCGCGGAGCAGGGACCTCGCGAGCGACGGGCCGACGCCCCAGGGCGAGTCCCACTCGGCGACGCGGTCGAAGCGCAGGCGCATGAGGGCCTGCGCGGCCGCGGCGTCGGACAGCCCCCGCCGCGCCAGGTCGTCGAAGTGTTCCATCATCCGGTCGAGCACTTCTCCCGCGCGCGAGACCTCAACACTGGTCATCGCGAAGAGCGTCGCCTGGCCGCCCACCCTCCGCACCCGCACGTCGAACACGTACGACAGCGCTTGATCGCCGCGGATGAGCTCCGCGAAGCTTGAGGCGAGGTCCCCGCCGAGCAGCGACGCGAAGGCCTCCTGCGCCGCGGCTCCCTCCGCGTCGGAGGTGCCGAGGGGGCAGGCGAGCACCAGCAGCGATCGGGCGCGGCCGACGGTGGGCATCACCAGCACCTCCTGCGCGGGCGCGACGCCGACGCGCCGCAGCGGCAGCAGCGGGGTGGCCGGCCCGAGGGGCGCGTCGCCCAGCGCGGCATCGAGCTGCGCCACGCTCTCCTCGAATGCGAACTCCCCCGACAGGATCAGGCTGCTCCCAACCGTGAGGAAGGCCCCGAGCGCGCGGCGGATGCCGGGGAGCTGCGTCGCCGCGATGCGGTCGGAGTAGCCGTCCGCGGGTCGCGCCGCGGGCGACTCTTCGCCGTAGATCTGCTGGCGCAAGGCGATCTGCATGAGCTCCACGGAGCCAACGCGGTCGTGCCGCTCGCGCGCGACCTCGTCCCGCAGGTTGAGGACCTGGCGGTCGGCCAGCGCGTCGCCGCGCAGCGCTGCGCGCAGCGAGCTGGCCGCGAACGGGAGGTCGCCGGACGCCGCCCGTAGCGTCACGACGGAGCCTTCGTCGGAGGCGTCGACCGTCACGTCCAGGCGGGGATGCCCCGGACGTCCGGTGCGTTCGAGGGCGGTGCGCAGGGCGCGCGTGGCGACCGCGAGCTCCTCGCGCGAGACCTCGTCGTCCCGCAGGCTCGCGCCCGGCGACGCCAGCGTCAGGCCCACCAGCGGCCACTCGCGCGTGACCCCGTACACCGCGAGCCCGTTTCGAAGCTGCGCGCGGCGCACGGTGGCCCACGCAGCCTCGGGCCGCCACTGCACCGCGGGCGGCGGGGTGCGCCGCGCCGGGTCGTCGGGCGTCTCGCGCCACACCGTCTGCAGCGGCGGGAGCGGCGGGCGGCACCCGGCGAGCGCCGGGCTGGCCAGGAGCATCGCGACCGCTGATACGCGCACGGCCGTCACGGCTCCCCTCGCGGGGCACCCGGGCCAGGCGTCTGGACGACGAGCACGCGGTGCCGGGGGTCGAGCCAGCGGCGTGCGGCGGCGCACGCCGACGCGGGGGCGGGAGGCTCGGCCAGACCCTCACGCTCCATGCCGGCGATTGCGGCTGCGACGTCGAGCAGGTCGCTGCGCACGCTGAGCGCAAGGGGCGCCCGGGCGGGGGGCGCTGTGACGTCGGCGTCGGCGTCGCAGCGCGCCAACGCCCGAGCGAGCTGGAGGTCGAGCGCCGACCGGGCGCGGGCCATGGAGACTCCGGGCAAGAGCTCGGCGACCACGGCCAGATACGACACCGTCGGCCGCGGCGGATGCATCACAGTGACCTCTCGGGTGAGCTCCTCGCCCGTGGCCGGATCCGTGAGGGCGGATCGGAGGGAGAGCCGGAGACCGACTGCGAACTCGTCGAGTTCGGCGTGACCGGGCTCGCCGAGCGCGGGCGTGATCCAGCCCGCGAGCAGAGCCCCCCGGGCGGTCGACGACCCGACCTGCACCTCGACAGGGGCGGCCGGCGGCGCGACCGGGGGCACGCGTCGCGGCGGCGGCGTCCGCGCGGGGATGGCGCCGAACCAGCGGTCCACCGCGGTGCGCACGGCCGCCGGATCGAAGCCCCCGACGACTACGAGACGCGCGTTGCCCGGCATGTACCAGCGCTGGAAGAACCAGCGCGCCGCGTCGACGGTGAGCCGCCCGGGGGAGACCACGCCCCGCGCGCTCGTGCGCCATGGGTGCCCCGGCGGAAAGAGCGCGTCCAACAGCGCGCCCTCGCGGGCGGCCTCGGTGCGGTCGGCGTGGAGTTCGTGCTCGCTCCAGACGAGGTCGCGCTCGAGCGCGACGTTGGCGGGGGTGATCGCGTCGAGCCCGAAGGCCAGGCGCTCGCTCTCGAGCCAGAGGAAGCGGTCGACCTGACTCGCGTCGCCCTGCTCGAAGTAGCTCGTGATGAGCGCACCGGTGGTCGCGTTGTAGCCGGTGGCTCCAAAGTGGGCGAGGTGTCGCCAGAGCGGCCCGCCGGTGTGGCGCGTCCCCCGAAACAACAGGTGCTCCACGAGGTGGGAGGTCTCGGGGTAGCCCGGCGGGTCGTCGGTGCCGCCGGCCTCGTACTCGATGCGCACCGCCACCTGCGCCCGCGCTGGCAGCGGGGCGAGGACGACCCGGAGCCCGTTCTGCAGCGTAAAGCGCGTGAACGGGATCGGGTCAGCGGCCACCTGGGCCGGGCGCATGCCGGCCGACGCGAGAACGATCGCTGGGGCGAGCCGTCCCACGGACCGCCACCACGCCGCCGCAACCATCCCAAGTCTCGCCAGAGCCTCCCGCATCTCGTGCCCCCCCTCCGTTCTCTGTGTGCATATCACCGACTGCCCGGCGCACTACAGCTCTGCGCCCCGTGATCGCGCTTCCGCCCTCGGTTCGCATCCACCTCGACGGCCAACCGGTCGAGGGCCAGCTCAGTGCGCTGACAGCGCTCGACGACTGGCACTGCGGACCCTTCGGCTCGTACTCCACCCGCGTCGCGTGCGTTCAACGGTGGCCGATGCTCCTCCGATGAGCACGGCACCGCGCACCACGCCGCCGAAGGCGCAGCCGATGTCGGAGCCGGCAGCCGTCTGGACAGCCAGGGCGGAGTGTGGTGATCCACCGCGCCGTGCCGACCTACCGAGAGAGCAGCCCCACCGACACCGAGGCCGAGTCCAAGGCCGAGGCCACCGCCCGCGAGTCCACCCGAGGGGTCGCCGTCATCGCCGTCGCCAAGGCGTGGTTCCTGCTGACGGGCTTCGCGCAGCCGCTGGTGCTGACGCGGCTGCTGCTGGGCGAGGGCTACGGCCTCTACGGCGTGGTGCTCAACGTCATCTCGATCCTCAACAACGTGGTCGTCGCCGGGAGCATCCAGGCGATGTCCCACGCGGTCACCGACGGGGGCGTCACCGCGCTCCGCAAGGGCCTGCTCATCCACGCCGCGCTGGGCCTCACCCTCGCGGGCGCCCTCCTCGCCGGGGCCGACCTCCTCGGCGCGGGCGTCCTTCACGACCCCCGCCTGCCCCCGCTGCTGCGCATCGGCGCCATCATCGTCGCCGACTACAGCGTCTACGCCGCCCTCGTGGGCGCGCTCAACGGGCGCCGCCGCTTCCGCGCCCAGGCGGGCCTCGACATCACCTTCGCCACGCTTCGCACCAGCCTGGTGCTCGGCCTCGCGTCGACCCAGCTCCGGGTCACCGGCGCCATCGCGGGCTTCGCCATCGCCAGCTTCATCATCCTGCTGGTGGCGCTCGCGCTGCACCGCGACGAGCTGCGCGCGCCCGCCACGACGAGCGTCTCGACGGGGGTCTTCGCCCGAAACTACGCCCGCTTCTTCGCGCCGGTGCTGGTCTACCAGCTCGCCCTCAACCTGGTGCTCCAGGCCGACCTGCTGGTGATGAAGGCCGTGCTCTCCCGGAGGGAGGGCGTCGACGAGGCGGCCATCAACACCCTCGCGGGCGTCTACAAGGCCGTGCAGAACTTCGCGTTCCTGCCTTACCAGCTGCTGCTGGCGGTGACCTTCGTGGTGTTTCCGGTGGTGTCGAAGTCCACGCTGGAGGGTGACCGCGAGGCCACCGCGGACTTCGTGCGAGGCGCCCTGCGCTTCAGCGCCATGGGCCTCGGGGCCATGCTCGCGGTGCTCGGCGGCATGCCCGGGGGGGTGCTCCGGCTCGCCTACCGGCCGCCCTTCGACCAGGGCGCCCCGGTGCTGCGCTGGCTCTCGCTCGCCCAGGGGGCCTTCGCCCTCTCGGTGATCGGGACCACCATCGTGCTCGCCGCCGGGCGCACCGCCGCCGCGACCGCGCTCATGGGGGCGATGCTCGTCGCGGTCTTCACCGGCAACCTCGTCGGCCTCGTGACCGCCCCCGCGGACTTCAGCGCCCTCACCCACACCGCCCTCGGCACCCTCTTCGGCTGCCTGGTGGGCGTCGTCCTGGTGGGCGCCTATGTGCGCCGCACCTTCGGGGCCTTCCTCCCTGCGGCGACGGCGCTGCGGGTGGCGGCGTGCGCCGTCGGCGCGGGAGCGGTGGGCGCGTGGGTGCCGTGGCCCGGCAAGGTCGGCACCCTGCTGGGCGCCGCGGTCATCGCGCTGGTCTACGTGGGGCTGCTGGTGGTGACCGGAGAGCTTCGCGCGGCGGAGATCGCGCGCATCCGTCGCGTGCTCCTGCGTCGCTGAGCGATCGGAGAGAGGGGGGAGACCCTACGCGGCGCTGGTGTCGGCGCCCTCGGAGGGCTGCTCCTCCGCGGCGGCGTGCACCAGCCCGGCGGCGATCTCCATCGCCTGGCGGGCCCTGTCGAGCAGCGCCCCGGCCGCGGCGTGGCGGCGCTCCGCGGCGGCGAGGCCGTCGCGCAGCGAGGCGACCTCCCTCGCGGACTCCTCGGCCCTGGCCCGCGCCGCGTCCAGGTCGGACGAGAGCGCGGCCCCCTGGGAGCGGAGCGTCGAGAGCTCGGACTCGAGCGAGCCGATGCGGTCGCCGAGCTCGCGCCGGGTGGAGGACTCCGCGGCCACCGCCGCCGCGGTCGCCGCCGCCGCCACCTCGAGGCCCGACGACTGCTCCGCACGCAGCGCCTCGACCTCCGCCGCGTGCTCGGCGACCTTCGCCTCAAGCGCTCGGGCGCTCTCGGCCCTGACCGCGTCGACCGCGGTGGTGTGGTCCGAGCGCAGCGCCTCGACCTCCGCTGCGTGCTCGGCGACCTTCGCCTCCAGGGCGCGGGCGCTCTCGGCCTTCACCGCGTCGACCGCGGTGGTGTAGTCCGAGCGCAGCGAGTCGACGACCTGGGCGTGCTCCGAGCGCAGCGATGAGAGCGCCGCGGCGTGCTCCGCGCGAGCGGCCTCCAGCGCACCTTCGAGCTCCGCCCGCAGCGAGGCGTCGACCTGCTGCGCGAGCGCCCGGGACTCGGCCCTCGCCGCCTCGAGGGCCTGCGCGTGCTCCTCGCGCAGCGCCGCCTCGGCGGCCACGAGCGCGGCGAGCTGCGCGGCCTGCGACGCGCTGGCGGCGGTGGCGGCCTCGACCTCGGAGCGCAGCGACGCGACCGCGCGCTGGTGCTCCTCGGACTCTCGCGACCGCTGGGTCTCCGCCGCCGCGAGCTGCTCCCTCAGCGAGGCCTCGCCGCGGGTGGTGGCCTGCTGGGCCTCGGAGAGCGCCCGCTCGAGCTCGGCTCGCCGCGAGGCCTCGGCCTGCAGCTCGGCCCTCGCCGCGTCGCCTGCCTGCCTGGCGCTGATGACCTCCTGGTCGCGCTCGGCGAGGCGGTCGTCGATGTCCGCGGTGGACATCTCGGCCTGCAGCAGCTTGTCGCGCAGCTCGATGATCTCCCGGTCTCGCGCGAGAATGTCCTTGTCCTTGCGGTTGAGCGACTCTCGCAGCTCCAGGAACTCCCTCGTCGACACGCCCCCCGGCCTCGACGGCGAGATGGCCCCGGGGAGGGGCAGGGCGGAGGTGCGGACCTTCTCCTCGAGCTCCCTGGTCACCCGTGCGAGCTCGTCGCCGTGGGCGCGCAGCCGCTGGTTCTCCTCGGTGAGCTCGACCACGCGCTGTGTCGCGGACTGCGCCGTGGCGAGGTCGCGCTCGAGCTCGTCGACCCGGCGCTGAAGCCGCTCGGCCTCGAGCTGCGCGGCGGAGGGCTGCGGCGGGGCCGGGGGCTCGACCGCCAGGGGCTGCGCGAAGGACGGCAGGCTCGGCGGGGGCACCGGGGGCGCGACGCCGACGCGCGGCAGCGAAGGGGCGCTGCCCCGGGCCAGCGGGGGCACCACGACCGCGGGGCTCGGGGGCAGCGGCGGCGTCACCACCGCGGGAGGCGTCGAGACCGGCGGGAGGGGGTTGGCCTGCACGGCACGGGCGATGTCGTTGAAGTTGAGCGGGAGCTCCGAGGCGGAGGACACCATGGTGTAGTCCTCGAAGTCGTCGGAGGTGACCTGCGGCGACGCGGGCCGCCCGGAGCGAAGATCGGGCAGCGGCTCGAGCAGCGAGGCCGCGTTGCCGGGCATCGGCCTCGGGGGGTTGCTCTCCAGCACGATGTTGTCGAAGGCCGCGTCGGACAGCCCCCCCATGTCGTCGTCGAGGTTGATGGGCGCCTCCTCGATGGCCTCCTCGATGGCCTCGTCGTCGACCAGGATCTCGCTGTCGCGGGCTGAAGGGATGTCCACGAAGGCCGCGGCGCGGGCGATGAGCGCCTCCGGGTCGATGGGCTTGTGGGCGTAGTCCTCGGCGCGGGTGCGCAGCTTGCTGTGCTGCTCGAAGGTCTCCGGGGGAGAGTCCGAGGAGACGATCACCAGCGGGATGTCCTTGAGGTCGGGGTGCTTCTTGATGCGGTTGCAGACCGCGAAGCCGTTCATCCTCGGGAGCTCGATCGCCAGGATGATCAGCCCCGGCCGGTCATCGAGCGCGACGTCGAGCCCCATCTGGCCGTCGTCGACCACGCGCACGGAGCAGCCTCGCCGGGCGAAGGCCCGCTCGAGCGCGTCGGCGAAGGGTCGGTCGTACTCGAAGATCAGCACCTTCAGCGCGCTCATTGCTCTCTACGCTCCATCGCGCCGCCAGCGGCGCGTTTTCAGCGTATGGCGGCGGCGCTCGAAAGGTCAACGACGATGCAAGTCCGCCGCGCGCACCGCCGCGTCGAGGGCCTCGACGGTGAGCTCCCGGACGTGGGCGAAGACCTCGTGGGCCCCGGCCTCGCGCAGCGCCCCGGGGTCGTAGGTGTGGGCCACAGCGACCACCCGCAGCCCCGCGGCCCTCGCAGACTCCACCCCCGCGACGCTGTCCTCGACGGCCACGCAGCGCGCCGGGTCGAGCTCGCCCGCCGTCGACGCGAGGCGGGAGAGCCCCAGGAGGTAGCCCTCCGGGTCGGGCTTGCAGGCGGCCACGTCCTCCGCCGCGACGATCACCCTGGGGGCGCTCTCGGCCCCCATCAGCCGCAGCGCCACGTCGATCTCCCCTCGCAGCGCGCCGCTCACGATCGCCACGGGCCCCCGCTCGGCGGCGGACCTCAGCAGCTCGGCCGCGCCCTCGAAGACCGTCAGCGAGCGGGCGGCGAGCTCGGCGTACACGACGCTCTTGGCGGCGATGAGCGCGGCGATGCGCTCGTCGCCGTGGTCCATGCCCCGGTCGCGGAGCATCGCGGCGAAGGCGCCCCGGTCGTCGAAGCCCAGGTAGCGCTCGTTGTATTCGTCGAGGGAGATGGTGACCCCCGCGGGGCGGAGGGCGGCGTTGAAGCCCTCCAGGTGGAGGCCCTCGTCGTCCACGAGGACGCCGTTGAAGTCGAAGAGCGTGGCCTGCAACATGGGGTGCCCCGCACGATGCCACGGAGCCACGTGGAGGCGGTGTAGGTTCGTCGTCAGGGGTTGCTCCACGCGCTACGGCTCTGGTATGCCGGGAGCGAGTCACCGTGTCGTCGTCGCGCCGAGATCGCGGCCGTCACCCTCCACGACCCGGGGGCTCCGGAGCCGACGACCATGAACGTGGTGATGTACGAGGACGAGCTGAACCAGATCCAGGTGGTGGTGGACAAGCTCGTGCGCGATGCCAACGCGCGGGTGGTCTGCATCGTCGACAAGAACGGTCAGCTCATCGCCGCCAGTGGGGAGACGGAGAACCTCGACACGACCTCCCTCGCCTCGCTCATCGCGGGCACCATCGCGGCCATGGGAGGCATGGCGAAGCTGCTCAAGGAGAACGAGTTCCCGACGCAGTTTCACGAGGGCGTGAAGGCCAACATCCACATCCAGCTGGTGGGCAACCGGGTGATCCTCGCGGTGATCTTCGACTCCCGCGCCACGCTGGGCCTCGTGCGGCTGCGGGTGAAGCGCGCGAGCGACGAGCTCAACACCATCTTCGAGGCCCTCGCGAAGCGCATCCCCTCGGGCAGCGACGGGGCGCCCTTCGCGGAGATCACCGACGAGGACATCGACAACCTCTTCAACGACTGACCCCCCATAAGCCCCATTCCCCGAGGCGATCGATGTCCTTCATCAACTACGGTCAGCGCGAGATCAACTGCAAGATCGTCTATTACGGCCCCGGCCTGTGCGGCAAGACCACCAACCTCCAGTGGATCTACCAGCGCACCGCCCCCGAGGCGAAGGGCAAGATGATCTCCCTCGCCACGGAGCAGGACCGTACGCTGTTCTTCGACTTCCTCCCGCTGTCGCTCGGCGAGATCCGCGGCTTCAAGACGCGCTTCCACCTCTACACGGTGCCCGGCCAGGTCTTCTACGACGCCTCGCGCAAGCTCATCCTGAAGGGCGTCGACGGCGTGGTCTACGTCGCCGACTCGCAGATCGAGCGCATGGAGGCCAACATGGAGTCGCTCGAGAACCTCCAAGGCAACCTCGCCGAGCAGGGCTACGTGCTCGAGAAGCTCCCCTTCGTGGTGCAGTACAACAAGCGCGACCTCCCCAACATCGCGCCCGTCGAAGAACTCCGCGAGCTGCTCAACCCCACGCACAACCCCGACTACGAGGCCATCGCCAGCAAGGGCGTCGGGGTCTTCGACACCCTCAAGGCCGTCGCCAAGTCGGTGCTCACCGAGCTCAAGCGCGGCGCCGGGGCCTGACGCCTCCCTGAGCCTCCCCATACCCACGGCTCCGTGGGTCTGTGTTACTCAATGCCTCCCGAGTGACACGACGGTTTTTACAGGTTCTCGTATGCGCGGCGACGGTCGCCCCGGCCGCCCCGGCGCTCGCTCACGACGAGCCGGGCGCGACGGTGCGGGCTGAGTCCTCCCGGCGCGCGGCCAGCGAGCTCAGCCTCGACGTGGCTTCGCTCCGGCTGGTTCCCCGGGGTAGCGCCGCGGAGCTGCTCTCGCTGGCCCCGGGCTTCTACCTCGCGCAGCACGGCGGCGAGGGCAAGGCGCAGCAGCTCTTCCTCCGCGGCTTCGACGCGCAGCACGGCCAGGACGTGGAGTTCTCCGTCGGCGGATTGCCCGTCAACGAGGTCTCCAACGTCCACGGCCACGGCTACGCCGACCTCAACTTCGTGATCCCCGAGGTGGTCGACCGGCTGCGCGTGCAGGAGGGCCCCTACGACCCCCGGCAGGGCGACTTCGCCGTCGCCGGGAGCGCCCGCTTCGACCTCGGCGTCGGCGACCGCGGGGCCCTCGCCCGCGTCAGCTACGGGATGTTCGACACCGCCCGCGCCGTGGTGGTGGTGGCCCCTCGGGGCGAGCGGCGGGAGACCTTCCTCGCGGGCGAGCTCTACCGCACCGACGGCTACGGCGTGCAGCGCGCCGCCAGCCGGGCCTCGGCGCTGGGGCAGTACCTCCGGCAGCTCTCCGGGGGGGCGACGGTGCGGGCGCTGGCCACGGTCTACACCGCCCGCTTCGACAGCCCCGGCGTGGTGCGCGAGGACGACTACCAGCGGGGCGCCCGGGACTTCTTCGGCAGCTACGACCTGCGCCAGGGCGGCTTCTCGTCGCGGGCGGCGCTGCTCACCGAGCTGGTGGTCCCGACGGCGCACGGGCGCCTGTCCGTGCTCGCCCACGCCGGGCTGCGGTCGCTGCGCATCCAGGAGAACTTCACCGGCTTCGCCCTCGACCCTCGCGGCGACCGCTACGAGCAGCGCTACGACGCCGTCACCGTGGGGCTGCGCGCCTCGCACCGCGCCACCTTCGCGCTCTTCGGGTACACGCAGTCGGTGGAGTTCGGGCTCTCCGCGCGCCATGACCGCACCACCGGGACCATGGGGCGGCAGCGCTACGCCGACGAGGTCACCTATGAGACCCCCATCGACGCCGACGTCGACGCCACCGACATCGGGATGTACGCCGACCTCGACCTGCGCCTGCTCTCCCGGCTGCGCCTCCGAGGGGGGCTGCGCGCCGACGCGCTCTCCTACCTCATCGACGACCGCAGCACGATGCTCGTCGACCGCACGGTGAGGGTGCCGCGAGGGCGACGGGACGCGCAGGGCTTCCAGGTGGGGCCGAGGGTCACCGCGGAGGTCGAGCTCGGCCGCGGGTTCACGCTGCTGGGGGCCTACGGCAAGGGCTTCCGCTCGCCGCAGGCGCTGTCTCTGGGCGACGGGGAGAGCGCCCCCTTCGCGGTGGTGCACTCGGGAGAGCTCGGCGCCCGCTGGCGACATCGCCGCATCCAGGTGACCGCCGCGGCCTTCGCCACCCACGTCGACCGCGACCTCATCTTCGACCCCGCCACCGGGCAGAACGTGGTCATCCCAGAGAGCGCGGCCACCACCCGGGTGGGCTCCTCGCTGCAGGTGAGGGCGACGCCCGTCCGGGGCCTGGAGCTCATCGCCTCGGGCACCTGGGCCCGCGCCAGCTTCGACGCCACGGGTTACCTGGTGCCGTATGTTCCGCCCTGGGTGGGGCGCCTCGACGCGGTGTACGTCCGCGCGCTGGGCCGCCCCTTCGGGCGTGCGCTCACCCTCTCCTTCGCGCTCGGCGCCACGGCCCTCGGCGACCGGCCGCTCCCCTTCAGCGAGCGCTCCCCCGCGATCTTCCTCCTCGACGCCGCCGTCAGCGCCCGCCTCGGAGCCGTCGAGCTCGGCCTCGCCGCGCGCAACCTCACCGACGCCCGCTGGCGCGACGGCGCCTTCTCCTACGTGTCCAACTTCACCCCCGGGACCGACACCAGCCAGGTGCCGGTGCAGCACTTCACCGCAGGCCGGCCGCTCACCGTCCTCGGCACCCTCGGCGTCTACCTGTGAGCCCGCCGCACCCGCCCACCATCAGCTCGTAACACTATTTCTAATTCTGGTAGCACGACGTATGGTCGCCGCGGATCCAGCGATGACGCTGATGCATCCTCCGCAAGGGACCTGATGAGACACCTCCGTCACCCCGCCGTCGTCGCCCCCCTCCTCGGCGCGCTGCTCTCGCTCGGGCTGGCCCGCTGCGGCGACGACAGCACCGGCCGCGCCCGCATCACCGTCGACGCCGTCGTGAGAGGCACCCGCGCCTCCCTCACCACCTCCACCGGCTGGCAGGTCACGCTCACCGAGGCCCGCATCGCGCTCGGCCCGCTGCGCTGGTACGAGGGCGCCGCCCTCTTCGGCCGCTCTCTCTTCGAGCGCCTGGTCGGCGTCTCCGTGGCCCATGCGCACCCGGGCCACTACGTCGCGGGAGAGGCCCTCGCGGACATCACCGCCCGCCGCGTCGTCGACCTCCTCCGCCCCGGAGGAACCCCCCTCCCCCAGGGCAACGGCGTGACGGGCCTCGCCCGCTCCGCTGCCATCGAGCTGCGCCCCGCCGAGGCCACCCTCGCCGACGCCTCCACCCTCCGCGGCGGAACCCTCTATGTGCGCGGCGACGCCACCCGGGACGGCCGCACGGTGCGCTTCGACTGCGCCCCGGCGCTCACCCACCTCGTCCAGGGCATCCCCTCCCTCGGCGACATGAACCAGTCCGGCCGATGGGACCTCACCGTCGACGTCGGCGCCTGGGTCGACCGCGCGGACTTCTCCATGGCCCCAGCGCCCTCCACGCCCGACGGCGTCGTGACCCTCACCGAGGGTCAGCCCTTCAACGCCGTCACCCGCACCGCCCCCGCCGCCAGCGGCTTCACCTTCGCGTGGACCCCTCTCCCCTGAGTCTCAACCGATATCTTCAATCGATATCTCCAAAGGTCCCATGAAGCTCCATACGACTGTATTCCTGGCCCTCACGAGCGCCCTCGGCTGCGGCAGCGACAGCGCCGGGACCTCTCCCGGCACGGTCTCGGTCTCTATCTGGGGCGAGGACTACATCGCCGACAGCATTCCCCCCGTGATGGGCGCCGAGGCCGGCTTCGAGGACGGCTGGACGGTGCGCTACGCCCGCTTCCTGGTGAACCTCGGCGGCTTCACCGTCGCGGCCGCCGACGGCACCGCGGGCGGCGCCCTCGCCCCGATGCGCGTCTACGACCTCAAGACCACCGCCACGCCCTACGCCGTCGGGCGCATCTCCGGCGTCCCCTCGCGGCGCATGGACCGGGTCTCCTACCGCATCGCCCCCGCCACCGCGGCGTCCACCGCGGGCAACGCCACCGCGGCCGACCTCACCCTCATGCAGACCGGCGGCTACGGCATCTACGTCGAGGGCGAGGGCACCCGCATGGGCGCCACGGTGCGCTTCCGCTGGGGCTTCACCCAGGGCATCACCTACTCGCCCTGCTCCAACGCCGACGAGTCGCTCGGGCTGGCCATCCCCTCCGGCGGCAACGTCGACGCGCAGATCACCATCCACGGCGACCACTTCTTCTATGACGACCTTCAGTCCCCCGACGCCCGCCTTCGCTTCGACGCCATCGCCGCGGCGGACGCCGACCGGGACGGGACCGTCACCCTCGAAGAGCTCGCCAGGGTCGACCTCACCACGCTCCCATCGAGCCAGTACGGTGGAGGCGACATGGGCCGGGTGCGCACCCTGAGGGACTTCGTCACCGCGATCTCCGCCACCATTGGCCACTTCAATGGAGAGGGCCACTGCCAGGAGCGGGTTCAGTAGGTGAATTCACCCACGAAGTAGGGTGACGCCCGGGTACACGGCGAGTTGCCCGAGCTCATCGGGCGAGTCACGCGCCAGGTGCGAATCACCGTCGTGCCCTGGGTCACCGTCACGGTCGCGCTGGTCTCCCCGCTGATGCGATACGGAACGGCGCAGACCAGGTAAGTTCCGCTCGCGGGCGCCGCGGCCCAGAAGACGTTCTCCGGGCCGGTGCCGGAGGTGTCGTCCCGGTCGAGCTGACCGCCGCAGCGGCTCGTCCCAAGGAAGGAGATCTCCTGCCCGCATGGCGGCACCACGTGGAGGTCCACGTCGCCGGGGCGGTCCCACACCATGGTGAAGCGCAGCAGCCCGTTGCCCACGCAGACCCCGTTGGCGCAGGCCTGCGTGGGCAGGCACGCGTTGCCGCACGCCCCGCAGTGGAGCGCGTCGCTGCGCACGTCGATGCAGCGGTCGCCGCAGCGTATCGTCCCCGCCGCGCAGCCCGGCGTGCAGCCCTCGTCGACCATCCCGTTGCAGTTGTCGTCGATGGCGTTGCCGCACACCTCCGCCGCCCCGGGGAGCGCCTGCCCCAGGCACGCTCCCCACGCCGACCCGAGCGTCCCGTCGGGGCGAGCCGCCGCGTTGCAGCGCCGCGACCCCGGCCGACAGGGCCCGACGTTCTGCGTCCCGGCCGGGCCCGTGTAGCAGACCTCCATCGCGTCGATGGTGCACGCGCAGCCCGTGTTGGGGTTGCCGTCGCAATCGCGGTCCATGCCGTTGCAGACGTCCCTCGCGGGGACCACCTCGCCCGCGCACGCGCCCCACACCGTCCCGGCCCCGTTGATCGTGGGCACGCAGGTCTGCGTCCCGGCCCGGCAGAGCCCGCGACCCGCGGTGCCCGCAGCGCCCGAGTAGCACGAGCGCGTCGCCCCCCGGGTGCAGCCACAGCCCGTGTCGGGGGTGCCGTTGCAGTCGGTGTCGCGCCCGTCGCAGGTGTCGCGAGAGGGCAGTACCTCGCCCGTGCACGCGCCCCAGGCCGAGCCCGTGGCGGTCACCGCGCAGGTCTGCGTCCCGGCCCGGCAGAGCCCTCGGCCCTGCGTCCCGGTCGGGCCCGAGTAGCAGCTTCGCGAGGCGCCAGGAGCGCACTGGCAGCCTGCCCCGGGGTTGCCGTCGCAGCGGTTGTCCACCGTGGGCGTCCGGCAGTCGACCGCCCTCGGCGCACCGGCCCCCATGCACGGCCCCCAGGTGCCGAACTCCTCCATGCCCCCGCAGCGCTGCATCCCCCAGGTGCAGACCCCCCGGCCCGCCAGGCGCGCATCGCCAGGGAAGCACCGCTGGGTGGTGCCAGGGATGCAGGTGCACTCCTCGTCGACCATGCCGTTGCAGTCGTCGTCGATGCCGTTGCTGCAGCGCTCCCTCGGGCCGCACGCGGTGACCGCGCCGTCGGCCAGCGTGGTCAGCGAGAGGGCGTCGGACCGGGCGTCGCTCGCGGCGGGTCCGGCGTCGGTGCGCGGAGGGACATCGAAGGCCGGGGACATCCACCCGTCGGGCGGCCCTGGGGCGTCGACGGACGCTGCGTCGGCGGAGGCGCCGAGGTCGCTGCGAGGGGCCGACGCGTCGGCAGAAACGCCGGTGGCGCCGCTGCTCGAGCCGCAGGCCGCGACCGTCGCCGCAAGGAAACCGCACAGTACGACGGACCACCGCGACGATTGCGATGCTGGCATTGGGACCTCGACGGGCGTGCAGAACTCGGGGAGGAGTAGAGGAGCGGAGCGATGCTTAGCACCACTCGGAGCGCGGCGACCCGCGATCGCTCAGTGGGCGGCGGGGCGGCGCACCGGGACCGCGCCGTTGTTGAGCACCGCGGGCAGCGGCGCCACCAGACCGGGGATGTTGGGGATCGCCGCCGGAGAGGGGACCGGGATGGCGGCCGCCGCGGGGGCCGCGGGTGCGCCGGGGGCCTCCAGGCTCAGGGTGATGCGTCCGAAGCGGGCGAGGGCGTGGAAGTCGCCGCCGCGGGGGGCGCTCCAGGCGGCGCTGCGCTGGCCGCCGGTCTTGGGCTCGTCCATCACGAAGAGGTTGAGCCGCACCTGGTCGCCGGCCTGCGGGGGCGTGTGCGCGAGGCCGTCGTTGATGCTCGACCAGGGGATCACCAGCTCGACGTCGTAGCCGGTGTCGTTGTCGTCGGCGTTGCCGATGGTGCCGGTGACGGCGACGCCGGAGCGGGTCTCGGGGTTGAAGTCGAGATGTCCGAAGGGCTGCGGCTGCCGCGCGCGGTCATATCGGGTATCGAAGCGCTGGTTCTTCGGCGAAACCTGGAACTCGTAATAGTTGTTGCCGTCGCCGTTGGGGTCGATCATGACCTCCACCGCGTCGTGCTCCCAGAGGTGGTTGTCGCGCTCCGTCGACGGGTCGACCAGGTTGTCGTCCGTGACCCGGAAGGCCACGTAGAGGTTGGTGTCGTCCCAGAGCATCTGCGCCGTGGCGTGGGCCTCGGTGGCGCTCGGGGGGTTGCCGTTGCTCGGGTTGACCAGCGGGCCGGTGCGGGCGGCGTTGGCCCACGCGGGCTCGTCGAGGCGGCCGTCGGCGGTGATGGCCCCGGTCGCCCTCGGCACCACGGTCTCGGTCAGCTGCACCTGCACGCCGGTGTTGAGCTCGAGCACGCGGGCGCGGCGGTCGCCGTCGGTGCGGTCGGCCGGGGTGACCGCCATGCGGGGCTGGCCGTCCTTCCAGACGCCGAGGTGCACGCGAACCGTGGGAGAGTCCCAGTCCGCCGGGAGCTCGAAGCTCTGCGTGTCGCGGATGAACTCACCCGCGCGCCAGCGCTCGGGCTGGTACGCGCGGCGGGTGTCGCCGACGTTGTCCTGGTTGGTGCGGGGGCCGTTGGCGTCGTCGAGGTGCGTGAAGAGCCGCCAGCCGTCGCCGGTGGGGGCGCGGCACTTCCAGTACCAGGTGACCGTCACGCTCTGGCCGGGGCGCAGGGTGTTGTTCTGGACGTTGATGTCATAGCCGAGCAGCTCGACCTTGTTGTCCCAGTTGAAGGACAGCGCGTGCTGCGGCGTCGGGGCCGTGCGCGACACCACCTGGCGGCGGATGCGGTCGAGCTCCGCCTGCGAAGCGCCACCACGGTTGGGCTGGGTGGGCTGCTCCACGCAGCCCGAACCCAGGGCCAAGACCACCACCCACGGCATCCACGTCTTCATCGATGTCCTCATTGAAAGATCTTCTCGTTACTTCTTGCGGTTCTTGCGGCGCGCGTCGCGCTCCTGCTTGCGCTTGTCCTTCGGCACCCCGAGGCTCGTCGGCCGCGGCTTCGGCGCAGCCTGCCCGGGGCCTCCGGGCATTCCGCCGCCCATGAGGGCCTGCATCAGCGCGTTGGGGTCGCCCATGCCGGGGAATCCCCCCATACCGCCGGGCATCCCAGGGAAGCCGCCGGGCATCCCCGGGAAGCCGCCGCGACCAGGGCCGCCGCCGCCCGCCACCGCGGACTCCAGCATCTCCTGGGCGATCTGCGCGATGGCCTGGTCCTCCCCCTGGACCTTGACCATGTTCTTGAGCTTGCGCGCCATCGCGAGCTGCTGGGCGCCGGGGATCTTCTGGAGGAAGCTCGCCTGCTGCCCGATGTTGCCCATCATGTCGCGCATCATCACGAACTTGGCGACCAGCTCGGCCACCGCCTCGGGCGCGTAGCCCGAGCCCTTGGCGACGCGCTGCACCCGGTTGGGCTGCTGCTTGAAGAGGTCGGCGTCGCGGCGCTCTCCCTTGGTCATCGACGACACGATGACCTTGGCCTTGTCGAGCTCGCGGTCGTCGACCTTGGCGTCCGGCGGGAGCATCCCGTTGAAGAAGGGCATGCGGTCGAAGAGGTCTTGCAGCGGGCCCATCTTCTGGATGGTCTCGATCTGCGCGACGAAGTCATCGAGGGTGAACTGCCCCCCGAGCATGCGCATCGCGTCTTCTTCCGCGCGCTTCTCGTCGACGACCTTCTTGAAGTCGTTGACCACCGAGACGATGTCGCCCATGCCGAGGATGCGCGACGCCATGCCGTCGGGGCGGAAGGCCTCGAGCTTGTCGAGCGACTCCCCGACGCCCGCGTAGCGGATGGGGATGCCGGTGACCTCGCGGATGGCCAGCGCCGCGCCGCCGCGGGCGTCGCCGTCGAGCATGGTGAGCGCCACGCCGGTGAGGCCGAGGGTGTCGTGGAAGGCCGTCGCGGTGGCGAGGGCGTTCTGTCCGATGGCGGCGTTGACCACCAGGAGGATGTTGTGGGGCTTCGTCTCGCTCTTGATGGCGCGGAGCTCGTCCATCAGCACCGTGTCGATGGCCAGGCGGCCCGCGGTGTCGAAGATCACCACGTCCTTCTTCTGGACCTTCGCCATCGCGAGCGCCCGGCGGCACACCTCGACGGGGGTGCTGTTGGGCGCCGAGAACACCGGCACGTTGACCTTCTGACCGAGCACGTTGAGCTGCTCGACGGCGGCAGGGCGCTGGAGGTCGGCGGCCACGAGCAGCACCTTCTTACCCTCTTCGGTAAGCAGCTTGGCGAGCTTCGCGCTGGTGGTGGTCTTCCCCTGCCCCTGGAGGCCGACCATCATCACGATGGTGGGGGTGCCCTTCGGGGCCTCGGTGAGCTGCGCGCCGTCCGTGGAGGACATCATGGCGACGAGCTCGTCCTGGCAGGCCTTCACGAAGAGCTGGTCGGGCGTGATGGTGGCCTTCTTGCCCTGCGCCTCGGCGCGGAGCTTCACCACCTGCCCGAGCATCTTCTCCTTCACCCGCCCGAGGAAGCGGCGGGTGACGTTGAGCTCTACGTCGGCCTCCAACAGCGAGAGGCGCACGTCCCGGAGGGCGGCCTCGATGTCGGCCTCGGTGAGCTCAGCCACCCCGGTGAGCTTCTGACGCGCCTTGCGAAACCCTTCGGTCAACGTCTTGAACATGGTCCTCTTGGCTAGGGCGGGGCTGCTACCACGTCAGCGGGGATAGCGGCAACCCCGAGGGATCGCCGCGTAGGGCGCAGAGCGGGACAGGGAGGAGGGAGGCGGGCCCCACCCGGGGGGGGAGGGCCCCTTGGGGACCGAAGGAGAGATCAGGGAGTGAGGAGCGCGCCGTCGCCGAGGGAGGTGCCGCGCTGGCCGCCCCAGACGATCATCTGGGTGCCGGTCCACACGGCGGTGTGGCCGACTCGCGTGCCCGACGAAGCAGCGCCGGAGGCGACGTAGGCCCAGGAGCCGGTGACGGGATCGAAGACCCCGCCGTCGCCCTTGATGTGGGAGCTGTCGCTGCAGAGCGCGCTGGCGCCGCAGCCGCCGCAGTACCGTGCGCCGCCCCAGACGACCATCCGGGAGCCGGTCCACACCGCGCTGTGCTGGAAGCGGTAGGAGGGCTCGTTGGGGAGCTGGTTGTAGGCCGCGCCGTAGTTGGTGCCCGGCATGTACGTCCAGAGCCCCGAGGAGGGGTTGTACATCGCGCCGTCACCGTAGTTGGGATAGGTGCCGCCACCCCAGATGATCATCTGCGTGCCCGTCCAGAGGGCCGTGTGCTGGCCGCGGGGACCGGGCGCGTTGGCGGCGCCCGCCGGCAGGTACTGCCAGGAGTTGGTGGCGGGGGTGTAGATCCCGCCGTCGCCGAGCTGCGAGCAGCTCCCGTGGCCGCCCCAGATGATCAGCTGGGTGCCGGTCCAGACGGCGGTGTGGTTCATGCGCTCGACGTTCGCCGAGCCGAGCGCGTCGACCGGCATCGCGGTCCAGGTGTCGGTGGCCGGGTTGTACCGGGCGTTGTTCAGCCGGCCCTGGTACGAGCGCGGCGTGACGCCGATGGCGCCGGGGCTCAACACGTGGGTGGTGCTGCCGCCCCAGACGATCATCTCGGCGCCGGTCCACGTAGCGGTGTGGGCGTAGCGGGCCGCCGGAGCGCCCACGGCGGAGAGGGCGGTCCAGGTGTCGGTGGCGGGGTCGTAGCTGGCGCCCGTGTTGACCGTCACCGGGCTGCTGCTGGTGAGGGCCGGGCCCAGGCCCAGGCCGCCCCAGATGATCATCCGGCTGCCGGTCCAGATGGCGGTGTGGTTGAAGCGCGCCGACGGCGCGTTGGGCGCGCTGGCGGGGAGCGAGGTCCAGGTGTTGGTGGCGGGCGTGTAGATCGCGCCGTCGCCGAAGATGGTGCCGCCGAGGGCCACGTCGTTGCCGTTCTGTCCGCCCCAGACGATCATCTGGGTGCCGGTCCAGATGGCCGAGTGGAAGGCTCGACCCGCCAGGGCCTGAGGGGCCGTCGCGGAGAGCGGGGCCGTCCACGTCGGCGGAGCCACGCAGACCGCCGCGTGGCAGATCCTTCCGCCGGCGCAGACGATGCCGCAGCCGCCGCAGTTGCTGGCGTCCGTGTTGAGGTAACGGCACACGCCCCCGCAGAGGCTGCTCGGGCTGCACGCGCAGGTGCGGCCGCCGGGGGTGTTGGTGCAGGTCGCGTCCCCGACGCAGCCGCCGTTGTTGGTGAGGCACTCGTTGACGTCGGTGCAGGTGAAGCCGTTGCCCGTGTAGCCAGGGCTGCACGCGCAGGTGCGGCCGCCGAGGGTGTTGGTGCAGGTGGCGTTGGCGCCGCAGCCGCCGTTGTCGGTGAGGCACTCGTTGATGTCGGCGCAGAGCCCGCCCGTGCAGGCCGCTCCGGCGGCGCACACCACGCCGCAGCCGCCGCAGTTGGCGGAGTCGGTGCTGGTGGCCGGGGTGGTGGCGTGGGGGCCGTTGAGGGCCGAGACCTCGGCGTCGGTGAGCGCGTGGTCGGCGATGCGGACGTCGTCGATGAGGCCGTTGAACTCGCGACCGCCGCAGCCGAAGAGGTTGCCGATGGTCATGACCGAGTTGTTGGCGTCGGAGTCGTAGGTCGAGGCGATGGCCGCGCTCGTGACCACGACGCCGTCCACGAGGAGCTGCACCGAGGTGCTGCTGCGCCGCCCGACGAGGAGGTGCCAGGCGCCGTCGGCGACGCTGGTGGCCGAGGAGCGGACGCCGGCCCCGCCGGTGCCGAAGGTCGAGAAGGACGGACGGCCGTTGTTGAGGTGCAGCAGCCAGGACTGGGCCACGCCGCAGACCGCCGGACTGACCACGGCGTCTTCACCCACGGCGCCCGGCAGGACACGGATCCACACGCTCACGGAGAACGAGCCGGTGCCGAACCTGTGGGCCGCGGTGTAGGGGGCGGTGACCCGGTCGGTGGTGCCATTGAAGAAGAGGCAGCCGCCGTCGTGGCAGCTCGACCCGTTGAGCGCGCGGGGGGGGCCGCCCGAGAGGGTGCCCGTGGCGCCGTTGCCGCTCGAGTCCGCGGCCGTGGTGGCCCCGCAGCCGTCGTTCAGCAGCCAGGCAGCGCCCTGCGTCGGGCGGCAGACGCCGGCCTGGCAGACGTTGCTCCCGGTGCAGGCGACGCCGCACGCGCCGCAGTTGGACGCGCTGTTGGTGATGTTGACCTCGCAGCCGTTGGCCGCGTTGCCGTCGCAGTTGGCGAAGCCCGCGGCGCAGGTCGACACGGCGCAGACGCCCGCGTTGCAGACCGGCGTGCCATTGGCGACCGAGCAGGCCGTTCCGCAGCCGCCGCAGTTGGCGAGGGTGTCGAACGCGACCTCGCAGCCGTTGGCCGCGATGCCGTCGCAGTCGCCGTAGCCCATGGTGCAGACGTCGAAGCCGCACGCGCCGCCGTTGCACTGGGGCACGGCGTTGGTGAAGCTGCAGACGTTTCCGCACGCGCCGCAGCTGGCCACGTTGGCGTCGGTCGGGGTCTCGCAGCCGTCGGCGGCGAGGCTGTTGCAGTTGGCCACGCCGACCCCGCAGACCGGCGCCGAGCAGACGCCCGACTGGCAGGTCGTGTCCGCGCCGCAGGCCGTCGAGCACGCGCCGCAGTGGCCGCCGTCGGTGGTGAGGTCGACCTCGCAGCCGTTGGCCGCGATGCCGTCGCAGTCGCCGAAGCCGGTCTCGCAGGTGAGGCCGCACCCAGCCGCGCCGCAGGTCGCCGTCGAGTGATCGCCCGAGGCGCAGGTCACGCCGCAGCCGCCGCAGGAGGTGACCGCCGAGAGGTCGCTCTCGCATCCGGCGCCGGTGGTGCAGTTGTCGTAGCCCGCGTTGCAGCTCGCGAGCACGCACTGCCCGCCCGCGCAGGCCGCCGTGCCGTTGGGCATGACGCAGTGGTTGCCCACGGCGCCGCAGTGGTTGACGTCCGTGGCGAGGTTGACCTCGCAGCCGTTGCTCGGGTCGAGGTCGAGGTCGACGAAGCCCTCGGCGCAAGCGCCGACGGCGCAGAGCCCGGCGGCGCACACCGGAGAGGCGTTGGGCAGCGAGCAGGCGTGGCCGCAGGCGCCGCAGTTCGCGACGTCCGAGGCGGGGGCGACCTCGCAGCCGTCCGCCGCGAGGCCGTTGCAGTCGGAGAAGCCAGCGTGGCAGGCGCCGACCGCGCAGGCGCTCGCGACGCAAGAGGGCGTGGCGTTGGCGACCGCGCAGGCGTGGTTGCAGGCGCCGCAGTGGGCGACGTCACCCGCGAGGGAGACCTCGCAGCCGTCGCCGACGGCGGTGTTGCAGTTGGCGGTGTCCGACGCGCACGCGATGGTGGAGCACGAGCCGCCCACGCAGGTGTTGACGTCGCCGAGGCCCGAGACGCAGGCGTTGCCGGGGGTGCCGCAGTTGGCGTCCGTGGTGACGTCGAGCTCGCAGCCGTCGGCGCGGTCGCCGTTGGCGTCGGCCCAGCCGGCGTCGCAGGTGATGGCGCAGGTTCCGGTGCCGCAGCTCGGCGTCGAGTGCGCGACCAGGGAGCACGCCACGCCGCAGGCGCCGCAGTTGGCGAGGGTGGTGGTCGGGGTCTCGCAGCCGTCGGTGGCGGCGGCGTTGCAGTCCGCGTGGCCCGCGTTGCACGAGGCGACCCCGCAGGCGCCGCTCGCGCAGAGCGCCGTCGCGTTGGGGAGCGTGCAGGCGGTGCCCGAGGGAGCGTCGGGGTTGGAGCACATCCCGTCGATGGGGTCGCAGACGCCCGCCGCGTGGCAGACGTCGCTGGCCACGCAGGTCACGCCGACGCACTCGCAGGCGTCGCCCTGCTGGTCGTGGTTGGAGTCGAGCTGGCTGGCGTTGGCCTGGGCGGGGCAGTTGTCGACCCAGTCGAAGACGCCGTCGCCGTCGCCGTCGACCGCGGGCCGGTCGATGCGGAACTTGATGCGAAGCACGTGGCCGTTGAGCAGCGGGGTGAAGTTCACCGTGTCGACCGAGCGGAACTCCCGCTGGGTGCGCACGACGTCCACGTCCGCGAAGCCGATCTCTCGGGTGCCGCCTCCGGCCGCCGGAACCAGCACGCGCACCCGGTAGCGGGCGGAGGTCGAAAGGTGGGCGTTGTTGGTCTTCCAGCGGGCGTAGAAGTAGCCCTCGGGGTCGGCGTCGCCGTCGTCGTCGTCGGAGTCACAGGGCTCGTTCGCGATGTGCGTTCGGAGGCGCTCCCGGCCGGGTCCCGTGGTGGTCGTGAAGGTCGCCAGCGTGCGGATGGTGACGCCCTCGGCGTTGACCTCGTCGATGCGAACCGTGGGTCGCACCGTCGGCACGAAGTCGCCCATCTGGGCGGGCCTCGGCACCATCGGGGGCAGGAAGAGGAAGCCCTGCGTCCCGCCGTTGTGGAGCTGGTCGGAGATCAGCGACTGCGGCGCGCGGCCGGTGGGCTGGGCGCCGGGCGTATCGCCGGAGCTACAGCCGACAGCGATCAGCAGCGGCGCGCAGCAGGCGGCCAGCGTCGCTCGTTTGAGCCTTCGAATAGGCATGAGTGGTCTCCCTCGTGACGGAGCCGGGAACCCTCCGCGAAAGCGCGGAAAGACACTGGCCCGGCGGGGACGATGGCAGACACTCCTTCCAGAGCCGGTAGCAGAGCGGTGGCGCCGCCGCGTCACTGTGGGTGACGCACCGCGGCCGAGTGCGGACGGCAGCGCCCCGGGCGCCTCAGCGCAGCACCCAAGCGTCGTCGATGGCCGCGCGCCCGTCGAAGCCGCCGAGCAGCAGGCCGAGGGCGCCGCGAGGGCCTGGGAGCCCCTGGGTGAAGCCTCGGGCGGGGGGAGGATCGCTGCCGTCCGCCGGGGCCACGGCGGCGGTGATCTCGGTCCATTGGGAGGTGGCGAGGTCGAGGCGCCAGAGGTCGCCGAAGGTCTCGGAGAACTGGAGGCCATGGACCCCGAGGCCCATCAGCAGGTGGGTTCCGTCGGCCTCGGCGACCATCCACGGGGTGCGGCGGCCCGGCGGCGACGCGCCCTCGACGGCCACCTGGGACCACTGCTCGGTGGCGGTGTCGAAGCGCCAGAGGTCGTTGAAGAAGTTGCTGGCCCCGGTGGCGCTGCGGGCGCCTCCGAAGAGCAGCAGCGCCCTGCCTCCCTCGATCGCTCGCAGCCCGTGGTCGTAGCGGGCGCGAGGCCCCGTCGCCATCACCTCCTCCCACCCCGGACCGCTTGGATCGAAGCGCCACGTGCGGCCGTTGACGCCGCTCGCGCTGGCGCCGCCGACGAGGTACATCGCGCTGCGGGAGGGGCTCCAGGCCATGGCGCAGCCGATGGTTCCTGGGGGAGAGCCGGTGGTGATCGCGCGGGTCCAGACCAGGGTCGCGAGATCGAGGGTCCAGGTCTCCGGGGCCGACACGTCGGGGGTGCGACCGCCCACCATCAGGATGCGGTTGCCCATGGGCTCATATGCGAGGCAGCCGCAGTAGCGGGGCGGAGGGCTGCCGGTGACCGTGAGCTGCTCGAAGACGGGCGCGTCGCCGCGGCCGTCGTAGCGCCAGATGTCGCGGGAGATGGTCCCCCGGCCCGAGGCGGTGAGGTCGGTGCCGCCGTAGAGGTACGCGGTGCCGTCGCCCCGCTCGGCCACCATGACGCCCCAGCGCCCGGTGGGACCGTCGGTGAGCGAGACCGACGACCAGTGCGGCGTCGAGGGGACGGGAGCATCGACGACGGTGGGAGCATCGACGACGGTGGGAGCATCGACGAGGACAGGCGCATCGGCGCCGGCATCGACGGGAGCGACGGCGGGGGAGGCATCACCGCAGGCCGCGAGGGAGAGCGAGGCGACGAGGAGCGACGGGAGGCGGAGCGCACGCATGGGCGGCGACCACCGCAACGGACGGGCCATGGTGGCGCAGGAGCGGTCACGCGAGGAAGAGAGCGGATCTCGGCGCTCTCAGGGCGGGCGCCGTCAATGGGCTAACGGGATCAGCGACCCCGGGCGCGACCGGGCCTGAGCGCCGCCATCACCACCAGCAGCGACACCACGATGAACCAACGCACCTGATCCATCGGCGCGGGGCTGCCGGGCACCGCGCACCCGCAGCCCTTCGACACCGACTGCGGAGCCTCCGTCGCCCCCACGTCCGACGACGCAGGCGGCACGTCCACCCCGATGACGACGGCGTCCCTTCCCGGCGCGGGCGCGTCCGCCGTCACCGCGGGCGCGTCCACCGTCACCGCGGGCGCGTCCACCTCGGGCCTCGGGACATCCCTCCCCGCCATGGGCACGTCCACCTCCGGCGGCGGGACATCCCTTGCCACCACCGGCACGTCCACCTCCGGCCGCGGGACATCCCTTGCCACCACCGGCACGTCCACGGCCGGACCTGCGTCGGTGCCAGCGTCCATCACCACCGGGCCACCGCTCCGGCGCAGCTCGATCGCCGTCACCGAGTATGGCGCCAGCGGAAGCGTGAAGGCCGCTCCACCCACGGCCATGCTGCGAGCGCGGATGCGCACCACGTCGATGGGGCCTCGCACGTTCTCGTTGGTGTCCATCACCCCGCCTCCGCCGACCTCCCACACGCTGGCGGTCGCCTCAGGCACGAAGCTCCGGAGGTTGATCGCGATCGAGGAGACGTTCGACGCGCCGCCGCGATTGGTCACGATCATCCGAAGCGAGCGTCCGCTGTCGGCGAGGCTGGCGTAGGCGCGCACATAGGGAACATCCCCGGCGAAGCCGTCCCAGTTGGTGGGCCCGGATACCCGGTAGCTGGGAACGCCCGCCGCGGTGACGGCGACGAGCCGGTCGCCGAAGCGCTCTCGCCAGAGCTGATGCACCAGGGCCTTCGGACGGCGGATGGAGGTGTCCTGATCGACGCACCAGTCGCCGGGGATCGCCCCGAAGCGGAAGCCCTGCACCTCGTAGAACATCGCCGCAGCGACGCCGCCGGTGAGCATCTCCCCCAGCGCGGCGCCGTAGAAGAGGGCGTCGGCCATCGACCACATGGCGTAGGCGCGAGGCGTCACCAGCTGGTCCATCTTCATCACGCGAGGGGCGTCGGCGGCGCCGTCCCACTCGCCCAGCACCACCTGGATGGCGCTGGCCCGGGCGCCCGCCTCGGCGCGGATCATCGCTCGCAGACGGGCGAGGAGCGGCGCGATCCCCTCCGCCCCTGCGACGACCTGCTCGGGTCGCATGTCGGCCCACGCGTGGTGGTTCGGGTAGTAGTGGTAGTCCACCGCGTCGATCACGGCGGCGGTTCGGCGGATGGCCTCACGGTTCCAGGCGTCCTCTCGCGCCGTGCCGATGGAGAGCACGATGCGGGTGCCAGGCACGAGCGCCCTGATCGCCGCGGCGTGCGCGATCACGTCAGAGGCGTAGCGCGAGGCGCTGCGGTAGCCCGCGTCCCAGTCTCCCCACACCTCGTTGCCGATGCCCACCCAGGCCACCCTCAGGCCGCGACGGGTTGCATCCTGCACCCACGCCGCCGCGTTGGCGGGTGTGCTCCGGACGATGTTCGTCTCCAGGAAGAGCCCCGACCGTCCGCGAGCGGCGACCGTGGCGGCGGCGTTCCAGTCGAAGCCCTGGCGGGTGCACCGCGGGGGGAGGCTCTGGTCCCAGCGGAAGATGGCGTCGGCGTCGCCTCCCGGGAAGCGCAGCAGCGGCAGCTCGGAGGCCAGCGCGGCCACCTCCGGCACGTTGCTGTTGATGTACTCCAGGTCGCCTCCGTAGACGTCCCGGCTCACGGCCCCGCGGTCGGCCGCGGCGTCGATCTCCAGCCGCGGCTGCGCCGTGGACAGCGAAGGCAGCGCGAGCGCCGCCAGCCCAACGATGAACCCCCCGAAGGTCTTCATCCTCCATGCTAGCGCAGACCGCAGGCTCACGGCCCGTTCTGGGCTTACCGTGGAGCGCGTCAGAGCGAAGGGCACTCGCTGCCGAGCGCGGGGTCGGGGTTGCAGTAGATGAACCCTCCGCCGCGGGTGACAGTGACCAGCACGATGGTGTCCGCCCGGGTGGGTCCGTCGAGCGAGGCCCATGCCCTCGACACCGCCTGCGCGGCGTTCGCGTCCACCGCGAACACATGGAGGATCTGCTTCACCCAGCGATGCGCCGGGAGCACCCGCATCGAGCTGCGGTTGATGCCCACGAGCTTGGTGCGCAGCAGGTCGCGCGCGTTGGCCTCGGTGAGCACCATGGGCACCGGGCGGTAGGCGCGGGTGACGCTCACCCCGACGCGCTCGCCGCCGATGGACACCAGCAGGTCGGTGATGGAGTTGGCGCCCGCGTCGTCGGGGGCCTGGTACATCACCTCGGTCTCCGTCGCGACCAGCGCGGCGTCCTCGCAGCGGTAGAGCACCTCGTAGCTGAACACCTCGGACTCGGTGGAGCTTCCGCCCGCGTTGGGCGTGTCGTAGAGCCGACGCCCCCCGGCGGAGAGCAGCAGCCGGTCGTAGCGCTCGCCGGCCATGAACCCGAGCGCGTTCTCCACCAGCGAGGGAGCGGGGCTGCGGAGCATCGAGCGGAGGGTGCCGCACGCTCCGGAGACGGCGCCGAGGCCGGGGAGGGGTGCGTCGCGCGGGGGCGTCGAGGCGTCCGACGGGGCGCCGGAGTCATTACCGACATCGATGACCGAAGGGACATCGGCGGCATTGCCGACATCGATGAAGGCCTGGGCGTCCGGGCGGGTCGCGACGTCGGTGAGCGCCGAGGCGTCGCCCGAGGGGCCGGAGTCCGCAGGGGCGACGATCGGGGCCTCGGAGCCGCACGCGGCGAGCCCGAAGAGCAGCGAAAAGAGCAGCGGGAGCGAGGGGCGGTGGCGCATCGGGCGCGCACGCTAGCAGAAGAGCCCGAGGCGGGTCATCGTCTCCCACCGCCCCGGCTGGTGGCGATCATCGCGAAGCTGTGGCAAGAGGGGGGCCGCGCGCGAGCGGCAGTCGTGCGCCCACAGGAGCGCCGCACGACAATGAGTGAAAAGACCCGACCCACCGTGGTCAAGGCCCGCCCCATCTGGCTGCAGACCTCGCTCATCGGGTTCGCGCTCATCCACGTCGCGAGCCTGGCGCTGCCCTTCGTGGTGGGCGTAGGGCTGAAGAGCCTCGCGCTCTGCGTCGGGCTCTATGTGATGCGCATGTGGGGCATCACCGCGGGCTACCACCGCTACTTCGCGCACCGCTCGTACAAGACCTCGCGGTGGTTCCAGTTCGTGCTGGCGTGGGTGGGGGCGAGCTCGGTGCAGAAGGGTCCGCTCTGGTGGGCGGGCCTCCACCGGATGCACCACCGCTGGAGCGACACGCCCCGGGACATCCACTCGCCCAAGCAGCGCGGCTTCTGGTACTCGCACGTCGGCTGGATCACCGCGCCCGACCACGACGGCACCGACCTCGCGCTCATCCCCGACTTCGCGAAGTACCCCGAACTCCGCTGGATCGACCGGTTCCACTGGGTCCCCTTCGCGGTGCTGACGGCGCTGTGCTTCGCCGTCGACGGCTGGCGCGGCGTCGTGTGGGGCGCCGGGGTGAGCACCGTCCTCGGGTGGCACGGCACCTTCTTCATCAACTCCCTCGCGCACGTCTGGGGCTCGCGCCGCTACGAGACCACCGACACCTCCCGCAACAACCCGGTGCTGGCGCTCATCACCCTCGGCGAGGGCTGGCACAACAACCACCACCACTACATGAACAGCGCCAACCAGGGCTTCTTCTGGTGGGAGGTGGACGTGAGCTACTACACCCTCCGCGCGCTGGCGCTGCTGGGCGTGGTGCGCGACCTGCGCCGCCCGCCGGCCCACGTGCTACGCGACAAGCTGGTGGGCGCCGCCGAGCTGGCATCGGCGAAGTTCTCCGGCGCCAGGGCGACCGCCGAGCTCAAGCTCATCGAGGCGCGCACCGCCGTCGGCCAGGCCGTGGAGAGCGCCGAGCAGAGGCTCACCGAGGCGCGCACCGCCGTCGGCCAGGCCGCGAGCGAAGCCCGCACCGCGATGGGCAGCGCGGTGGAGAACGTGACCCTCGCCGCGGAGACCCGGCTCACGGAGGCGCGCGACGCGGTCGAGAGCGCAGTCGAGAGCGCGGTCGACGCGACGGCGCCCGCGAAGAACTGATCCCCTGAACTGTTACGAACCCACCGACGAGCCGGAGTCACTCCGGCTCGTTGTCCGTGCTCCTCAAGCCATACCGCTTGCACAGCTCTCTCAGGTGATACCGGGTGAGCCCCGCGGCCGCCGCGCTGCGGGTGATGTTGTCCCCGTGCCGCTTGAGCATCGCCGCCAGGTACTGCGGCTCGAAGCCCTCCAGCACCCGCGTCTTGGCGTCCTTGAAGGGCATCGCCAGGAGCGACTCATTCACCGCCGACGCGCTCGCCTCGGGGCCGCGCGCAGGCGCCGCCATCATCCTCGAGGCGCTCGCCGGGAGCAGGTCGTCCGCGGTGATCTCCGCGTTGTCGGCCAGCGAGGCCGCCCGCTCGACCACGTTGCGAAGCTCCCTCACGTTGCCCGGGAAGGCGAGGCCCGAGAGGCGGTCGAGGGCGCTGTCCGAGAAGCTCCTCGGCCCGAGGTCGGGGTTGCGCTTGCAGAACTCCCCAAGGAGATGAGCCGCCAGCAGGGGGATGTCCTCTCGGCGGGCGCGCAGCGGGGGCAGCTCGATGGTGAGCACCCCGAGCCGATAGTAGAGGTCCTCCCGGAAGGTGCCGCCCGCGGCCATGGCGCGCAGGTCGCGGTGCGTCGCGGCGATCACCCTCACGTCCACGGGGATCGTCTGCGTCCCCCCCAGGCGCCTCACCTCGCGGCCCTCCAGCACCCGCAGGAGCTTCGGCTGCAGCCCGATGTCCAGCTCTCCCACCTCGTCGAGGAAGACCGTGCCCTTGTGGGCCTGCTCGAAGCACCCAGAGCGGCGCTCGTTGGCGCCCGTGAAGGCCCCCTTCTCGTGGCCGAAGAGGATGCTCTCCACGAGGTCCTTCGGGAGCGCCGAGCAGTCCTGCACCACCATGGGCCCTGAGGCGCGCTTCGACACCCGGTGTATCGCCCTCGCCACCAGCTCCTTGCCCGTGCCGGTCTCTCCGGTCACCAGCACGGTCACGTCGAGCGGCGCGACCTTGTCGAGCTCCGCGAAGACCTGCCGCATCGCCACCGAGCGCCCCACCAGCTCCTGCCAGCGGTCGCCCTCCGACAGCGGGATCTCGATCGCCCCCTCCCCCGGTTCGATCTGCAGCAGCGTCGCGCCCACGCGGAAGCGCGCCCCCAGGGGCATCACCACCTCGCGCACCTTGATGTCCCCGAGGAAGGTGCCGTTGGTGCTCCCGAGGTCGCGCAGCACCCAGCCCTCCTCGACGGCCTCGATCTCCGCGTGCGTGCCCGACACCGAGCGGTCGTTGAGCGCGACCTCGCACACCGCGCTGCGCCCGATGGCTACGCGGGCGCGCTCCATCGCCCAGGTCTTCCCACGGTCGGGCCCGTCCACCACCAGCAGCCGCGCCTTGCGCAGCCTCCGGGAGGTAGCGCGCCCTGCGATGAACAGCGTCTCCAGCGGCGCCGCGTCGCTCACGGACCACCGTCCACGCGCAGCGCGGCGATCGCCCTGGCGTAGTCGGACTGGCCGAAGACCGCCGAGCCCGCCACGAAGACATCAGCCCCAGCGTCGCGCAGCTCCGGGGCCGTCTCGGGCGTCACGCCGCCGTCGACCTGGAGGTCGATGTCGTAGCCGCTGTCATCGATCATCTCCCGGAGGGTGCGCACCTTGGGCAGCACCGAGCGGATGAACGACTGTCCTCCGAAGCCCGGGTTGACGCTCATCACCAGCACCAGGTCGGTGCAGTGCAGCACGTAGCGCAGGGTCTCCTCGGAGGTGGCCGGGTTGAGCACCACGCCGGCGCGGCAGCCCAGGGCGCGGATGGACTGGAGCGTGCGCTCGAGGTGCGTCGAGGCCTCGACGTGCACGGAGATCACGTTGGCCCCGGCCCTGGCGAAGTCGGCCACGTAGCGCTCGGGCTCGACGATCATCAGGTGGCAGTCGATGACGCGGCGGGTGACCTTGCGCACCGCGCTCGCCACCAGCGGGCCGATGGTGATGTTGGGAACGAAGCGCCCGTCCATCACGTCGACGTGCACCCAGTCGGCGCCCGCGGCGTCGATGGCGCGCACCTCGTCGCCGAGGCGGGAGAAGTCCGCGGAGAGGATCGATGGGGCGATGCGGAGGGCTTTGCGGCTCACGCCCGGAGCGACACCACAGCGACCGGGTGGTGTCAACGCCGGGGGGGAGGCTCAGCGCTCGGTGGTCTTGCGCCAGGTGCTGCGCGGCGGCGGCCGGCGCGGAGGACCCTGGTCTTCGATGGGCATCGCGCGCAGCGTCGGGTCGAGCCGGTCGGGCATCGCGATGCGCTCTCGGAAGGTCGACGCCGCGCGACCCAGGATCTCCACCCGCGTCTCGCGGTCGAGCACCCGGATCACCCCGATGTCCTCCTTCTGGAGCCCTCCCCAGCGGCAGAGCACGGGGATGAGCCACCGCGGGTCGGCCCGCTTCTCACGGCCGACGTTGAGCACGAACCACTGGCCCGGCCCCGGCCCCGGACCCGGCGCGCCGCGCTCCTCCGGCCTCGGCCCCCGGGGCGGCCCCTGGTACTCGCTGCGGGTCTCGTAGGGCGCCGAGGGCGCGCGCGACTCGCTGCGGGCCTCGTAGGGCGCCGCGGGCGACGCTCCACCGGCGCCGCCGCGGTACTCGTTGCGCTCGTAGCGCTGCTGCGGCATCGGCCGCTCGTAGCTGCGCTGCGGCTGCGACATCGCCGCCAGAAGCTTGTGCGCGAAGGACACCGTCATCGGCAGCTCTTCGGGCTCAGGGAACTCCCCGCGGGAGATGGTCACCAGCGCCGCCACGAGCTCCTCCGCGGGCTTCCTGGCCAGCAGGCGTCGGGCGACGGCGATGTCCTCGTCCGAGGGCGTCACGTCCGTGGCCTCGAGCTTGGTCACCAGCCGGTCGTCGTCGAGGCTGCGGATGGTCTCCGCGGTGGGGCAGGGCTCCCACGACGCCGTGTTCACGTTGGCCGTGCGGAGCATCCGGGCGAGCAGCTGCCGCCGGTCGGGCGACACCAGCAGCACGGCGGTGCCCTTGCGGCCCGCGCGGCCCGTGCGCCCGCTGCGGTGCTGGAGGGTCATCGCGTCGCGCGGCGGGTCGGCGTGTATCACCAGCGACACGTCCGGCAGGTCGAGGCCCCGGGCGGCCACGTCCGTCGCCACGAGCACCTTGGCGTGCCCGTCGCGCAGCATCTGGAGCGCCCTCGCCCGCTCGGGCTGGGTGAGCTCGCCGCTCAGGCCCACGCAGCGGAAGCCCCGCTCGCGCAGCGTCGCCTGCATCCGGGAGACCTCCTCGCGGGTCGCGCAGAACACGATCGCCGCCGGGGCGTCGTGCGCCCGCAGCACGTTGACCACCGCGTGCTCGCGCTCGCGGAAGGCCACGATGTTCACCACGTACTTGATGTCCGCGTGGGCCTGCTGCGCCGGGGTCGCGGCCACGCGCGCCGGGTTGGCCAGCCACTTCTTGGCGAGCTCGCCCACCTCGCGAGGGAGCGTCGCGGAGAACCACAGCGCCCGGTGCCCCTTCGGCGCCACCGCCAGCACCCGGTCGAGCTCGTCGCGGAAGCCCATGTCGAGCATCTCGTCGGCCTCGTCGAGCACCAGGGCCTGCATCTCCCCGAGCTTGAGCGAACCGCGCTCGATGTGGTCGCAGATGCGCCCCGGGGTGCCCACCACCAGGTGCACCCCGTCGGCGAGCGCCCGGAGCTGCTGCGCCATCGGCGCCCCGCCCACGCAGGCCACGCTGCGCATCCCGGTCGAGCCGTAGAGCCACGCCAGCTCCTGCTGCACCTGGAGCGCGAGCTCGCGCGTGGGGGCCAGCACCAGGGCCCTCGGGGTGGTCGCCTTCGGGAGCGTGGGGGCGTCGCCCAGCAGCGTGTGCGCGAGGGCGAGGCCGAAGGCCACGGTCTTTCCGGAGCCGGTCTCGGCGGAGACGAGCAGGTCGCGGCCCAGCATCGCGGCGTCGAGCACCGCGGCCTGGACGGGGGTCGGTGAGACATACCCGCGCGCCTCCAGGGCCTGGAGGAGGGTCGGGTGCGCACCAAGGTCAGCAAAGGACATGGGCGCCGCCGCTATCAGATCTGCGCCCAAACCGCCATCGCCCCCTGAACGAATGACCGACGTGGGTCACGCCCCGCCGCTCGCGGCCAGCGAGGCCGCGATGAGCGCGCCGTTGTAGATGGAGTGCAGCAGCCACGGGGCCGCGAGCCCGCCGGAGGCCCGCCGCAGCCAGCCGTTGGTGAGACCCAGCGCGGCGATGGGGACCAGGCCCCAGAGGGCGCCTCGGAGCTGCAGCGCGTGCGGGAGGGTGAATACCACGGCCTGTAAAAAGATGGCCCTGGTGGAGCCGAGGCGCTCGAACAGCCGGGTCACCGCGCCGCGGTAGAACAGCTCCTCGGAGAGCGGCGCCAGCAGCGCGGTGTAGAGCAGCGCGAGGCGCAGCGGCGACGAGGCTACGTCCCGGGCGACCGAGCTCTCGGAGGTGTCGGTGATCCAGACCGAGGTGACGAGCGCGAGCGCGAGGAGCGAGAGCGCGAGGGGCGCCGTCAGCGCGAGCCAGCGCCCCGAGGTGCGCTCGAGGCCGAGCGCTGAGCGCAGCGGGGGACCGTCCTCGGAGAGGCCGCCGAGCAGCCACGCCGCGGCGAGGCCGAAGCAGAGGTGCAGCGTCGAGCCGCCGAGGAGGGTGCCCGCGGGCGTCGCCCCCAGCGCGCGAAACACCTGGCCCGAAAGCACCACGGCGCCGACGAAGGCCGCGACCAGCGCCGCGGGGGCCCCCGGGCGATCGATGATCGGGCGATAGATGAGCGACCCGAGCGTCGGGGCGCGGCGCAGCGCGGGGCCCGACATGGAGGGCGCGAGCACCAGCAGCGCGAGGGCGACGACGAGCGCGAGCCACGGCCAGGTGAGCCCGGGGCTCAGCTCGGGCCCGACGTAGAGCGCGACCCGGCGCAGCGGAGGCGCGGAGGCGGCGGTGAGCGCGACGCCCACGGTGGCCTCGGAGGGAGCCGCCCAGCGAAGCCCCACGCAGCGGCGGGCGTCCGAGCCGGCGGGCGTGAGCGGCCGGTCGAAGAGCCGCTCTCCTGAGTGCGTGTGGACGTCGAGGCGCAGGTGTGGGTCACCCGAGGCGACGGGGCACGCGGTGATGCGCAGCACGTCGCCGGGGCGTACGGTGAACACACCAAGATCGTCACGCGTCCCACGCCACGCGCTGGCGCGGACGTCTGTCTTCACCACCGCGCGCTCGGCGGCTGCGAGCTGTGTCGCATGCTGCACCACCCCCAGGAGGCTCACCATGCCCAGCGAGAGACCCACCGCGACCAGCAGGCCGCGCGACGGAACGGGCGCCCTGGCGCTTGCAGGCAACACGGGGGGCATTGTACGAGATCCGCCGAGTCGGGTCGTTGAGCCATTCGCCGCGGCGCCGGTAGTCGGTGAGCTTTCTGTGCGACGTTGGTGCAAAGAACTCTGCTGGGTCGCAGCGCTCGGAGCGTTCTTCGGGTTCGCGCTTCCGCGCGTGATCCTGCCCGCGCACTACGCGCGCGCGCAGCGGATGCCCTGGCGCGCCCCCGTGGTCGCAGCGCCACCCGCCCCTACGGAGGCGCCGCCTGGCCCCGCGATGGAGATCGAGCTCGACGAGCTGCCCGAGAGCCCGATGGAGCCCACCGCCGTGGCTGCTGGAGACGGCGGCGCCGCGAGCGCCGAGGCCGTCGCCCACCGCGGCCACGCCTCCCGCAGCGGCTCGGGCTCGGGCTCGCGCGGTGGCCTGCTGCGCCGCGACCGCGACCGCTGGCTGCTCGACCTCACCGGGGTCGAGCACCCTCGCACGATGCTCTCCGGCGCGCGCATCCGGTGGCTCGGCGAGGACAACTCCGGCGACGGCTACGTGATCACCGGGCTCGATCGCAACGGGCTCATGTCGCGCGTGGGCATCCGCACCGGAGACACGCTGGTGGCCCTCAACGGCTCGCCGCTGCGCAACCCCGACGAGGCCCTCGACGCGTACATCCGGGCGCGCAGCGCCACGCGCTTCGACCTCACGCTCGCCCGCCGGGGAGCGCGCTACACGGTCCCGGTGACGGTGCGCGGAAACCGGGGGCTGTGAGGCCGACGGCGATCGGGCGATGGCTCCTGATGGTCGCCCCGCTGCTCGCCGCGCCCTCGGCCTCCGCCCAGGACGCCTCGCTCTCCCTCGACGCGGCGACGCCCGACGCGGCGACGCCCGACGACGCGCAGGCGCCCGACCAGGACGACCCGGCGAACGCCACGCCTGAGGAGGACGAGGCCGCGGCGAGGGCGCTGGGTCCTGACGACGAGGACGCGGGGGCGCCGGAGGGGGAAGCGCTGCCGGAGGTCCCGGCGGTGGCCTCGGAGATCGCGGCGATGTCGTCGCGCACCTGCCTCCGCGCGATGGTGAGGGCGCACATCGACTTCGAGCGACCGCGGCACTTCCCTCCGGGCGTGGGCACGCCGGTGATCGTGCGAGGGCCCATCCGGGGCGTGACCTTCCACGACTCGAGAGCGACCGCCGTGCGAGAGCTGATGGACTGTCGGCTGGCCGTGGCGCTGGCCCGCTACGCGACCTTCCTCCGCACGCTGCACATCCGCGAGGTGCGGCACCTGTCTCTCTGGCGGGTGGCCGGTCGCGGGGAGCGCCTCTCGGGCGGCCTCTATCCCCGGCACCCGGGGGGGATGGCCATCGACGCGGCGACCTTCGTGCGCGACGACGGGACGACGCTCAACGTGCAGCGCGACTACCACGGCCGGAGGGGGCGGGCGCCGTGCGGACCTCGCGCGAGGGTGGCGCCCGACGCGGCGGCGCGCACGCTACGGACGCTGCACTGCGAGCCGGCGAGGAGGGGATGGTTCCACGTGGTGCTGGGGCCGAACTTCAACTACGAGCACCGCAACCACCTCCACCTGGAGGTGGTGCGCGGCGTGAGCTGGAACTTCATCCGGTAGCGGCGGCGCGGTGCGCCGAGACGGCGGCCCGCACCTCGTCGGCGGAGAGCACGCGCCCGCCCTCCTTGGCCCTCTGGAGAATCGCCTGCACCAGCGCCGTGTCGGGCTCCACGCCGTGGCGCTTGAGCCAGTGCACGACGTTGCTGGCGCCCGACATCGGGCCGATCTCGATGGCCTGGTGGCAGCCGAACATCCCCGCCGGGACGCCCGAGTAGATGCGGTCGGCGAGCTCGGTGTCGCCCTTGCTCTGGGCCTTGATGATGGCCGCGGCGTGCACGCCGGTGGAGGTGCGGAAGGCGTCCGCGCCCACCAGGGGGTAGTTCACCGGCACGGGCATCCCGACGGCCCTGGAGGTGAGCTCGCAGTACCGGATCAGGTTGGTCATGTCCTGCCCCTCGAGCGCCCCGGCGAGCTTGAGATTGAGCAGGATGAGCTCCATGGCCGTGTTGCCCACGCGCTCTCCGATGCCGAGCGCGGTGCCGTGCACCCGGTCGATGCCCTCCTCCACGGCCGTCAGCGCGTTCACGAGGCCGAGGCCGCGGTCGTTGTGGTTGTGGAAGTCGAGCTTCACATGGTGGGCGCCCCAGGCCTTGAGGAGGTTCTGCGTGAAGCGGATGAGGTTGCGCGTGCCGTCGGGCGTGGCGTGCCCGACGGTGTCGCAGAGCACGAGGCGCGAGGCGCCGTGGTCGATGGCGTTCTTGAAGAGCGCGGCGAGCACCTCGGGGCGAGAGCGGATGGTGTCCTCGGTGACGTAGGCCACCGGGAGGTTGTTCTTCACGGCGACGTCGATGGCGTCGGCGCTGTGCTTGAGCAGCGTCTCGACGTCCCAGCTCTCCGCGAAGAGGCGGATGGGCGAGCTCCCGATGAAGGTGTAGACCTCCACCGGGACGCCCGCCCTCTGGGAGATCTCCACCATCGGGAGGATGTCGGCCGCGACGGTGCGACCCGCGCAGGCCGGGCGGAGCTTCATCCCCGAGGAGACGATCTCCTGGCACATGCGCAGCACGTCGTCGAAGGCCCGCTTCGAGGAGCCCGGGAGCCCGATGTCCGCGGCGTGGATGCCGAGCGACTCCATCAGGTGGATCAGCTCCAGCTTCTGCTCGATGGAGGGGTCCTTCACGGACGGGTTCTGCAGCCCGTCGCGGAGGGTCTCGTCGAAGAACTCGACCGGGCCGAAGGGGGGGTGGCGACGGCCGACCTCGTTCCAATCGTAGATGAGCTCATCGTTCATGGAATCACCTGTGGATGCGTGGATTGAAGCGAGGTCGGGGCGCGCGTCAAAGGATCAGATGCGCTCGATGAGCACCGCGAGGCCCTGTCCGCCGCCGATGCAGGCGGAGCCCACGGCGGTGTTCAGGTTGCGGCGGTGCAGGGCGTGGACGAGGTGCGCGGTGATGCGCGCCCCGGAGGCCCCGAGGGGGTGGCCGATGGCGACCGCGCCGCCGTCGACGTTGGACTTGTTGCGGTCGAGCCCGAGCTCCTTCTCGACGGCGAGGTACTGCGCCGCGAAGGCCTCGTTGACCTCCACGAGGTCGACGCGGTCGAGCGAGGTGCCCGCGCGGTGAAGCGCCGCCTGGATGGCCGGAACCGGCCCGATGCCCATGATGGTGGGCTCCACCGCGGCGACGCCCCACTGCACCAGTCGGGCGAGGGGCTTGAGCCCGCGGGAGCGCGCGAAGTCGGCGCTGGCCAGCACCAGGGCGCCGGCGCCGTCGTTGATGCCCGAGGCGTTGCCCGCGGTGACCACGCCGTCCTTCTTGAAGGCCGTGGGGAGCTTCGCCAGCGTCTCCAGGGTGGTCTGCGGACGGGGGTGCTCGTCCTTGGAGACGACCACGGTGCCCTTGCGGCCGGCGACCTCGACGGTGGTGAGCTCGGAGTTGAAGGCGCCGGCCTCGGCGGCGGCGGCGTAGCGCTGCTGGGAGAGGAGGGCGAAGCGGTCGCAGTCCTCGCGGGTGAGGCCGTACTTCTGCGCGAGGTTCTCCGCCGTGATGGCCATCGGGGTGTTGCAGAAGGAGTCGGTGAGCGCGGCGGCGAGGGAGTCTTCGAGGGCCGGGGCGCGGCCGAAGGCGAAGCCGTCGCGGGCGCCGCGGATGACGTGCGGGGCCTGGGACATGTTCTCGGTGCCGCCGACGAGCACGCACTCGGCGTCGCCGAGGAGGATCTCCTGGGCGCCGTTGATGATCGCCTGGAACCCTGAGCCGCAGAGGCGGTTGACCGTGAACGCCGGGGTGGTGATCGGGAGCCCCGCCTTCAGGCCGACGTGGCGGGCGAGGTAGATGGCGTCGGCGCTGGTCTGCTGGACGTTGCCGAAGATGACGTGCCCGATGTCCTCGGCCGAGACGTTGGCGTCGACGAGGGCGGCCTTCGCGGCGTTGACCGCGAGGTCGGTGGCGGACACGGTCTTGAGGGCGCCGGACAGCGTGCCGAAGGGCGTACGACGGGCCGAGAGGATCACGATCTCGCGCGAGAGCTTCGCCATGGGGTGTCTCCGTTTGGGGGGGCGGCGGTGGGGATATGGGACCGCCGCGCGCGGGAGTTATGGAGGGTCCAGCGGGCCCGCACAAGGGCGGATGGCGCTCAGTGCTGCGGCACCCGATCGGGGCCGCCGCGGGTGCCCAGCGGCTGCTCGTCGTAGTGGACGTAGACCCTCGTGCCGGGGCGCTGCGCGTTGGCGTAGGCGCCGTTCCATCCAGGGGCGACGTGGGGCTCGGTCCAGTTGTAGAACCAGCGGGCGTCGGGGGGGCTCATGTTGACGCAGCCGTGGGAGCGCATCGCGCCGAAGCCGTTGTGCCAGAAGGCCCCGTGGAGCGCGAAGGAGCCCTCGAAGTACATCACCCAGGGAACGTCCTCGATGCTGTAGGGGCCGTCGTTGGCGCTGTTGCCGTCCATGGTGGTGGCGACGTGCTTCGACAGGATGCGAAACGCGCCCTGCACGGTCTCGTAGTTCTCATCGGGGTTGCTTCGGTTGCGCCGCCCGGTGCTCGCCACGGTCACGTAGACCGGCCTCGCGCCCTCGTAGGCCACCACGCTCTGGTGGTCGAGGTTGACGTCGATCCACTTCTCGTCGGGCGAGGAGAGGTCCACCGGGGGCTCGTGGCGGGTGATCACCCGCACCTGCCGAGAGCGAAGGAAATAGCCCTCCGCGGTGTGGTAGTACTGCTCGTTGCCGACGGTCACCGGGGGCTCGTCGGCGAGCTGGATGATCGCCAGCCGCGGAACCCTCCCGGTGGGAGACATCGAGCGCCCGTTGGCCTGGTAGGTCGAGGTCACCGTGCTCAGCGCGACCCCGATGGGCAGGTGGTGCTGCGCGTCGAGCGCGATGCCCTGGAAGAACCCGTCGCTGCGCAGCGTGGAGAGCGCGCTCGAGCGGATGTACCCGCCGGACTGCGTGTGCCAGAAGCTGCTACCGCCCGAGGCGCGGGCCTCGCGGTTGAGCGAGACGTACATCCCCCGGAGGATGCGTCGCAGCAGCGGCGTGCCCGCGGCGCCCTCCAGGTCTTCGATGCGCACCTGCGCGTCGGGGGCGCGCCCCGCGTCGGTCGCCATGGTCGCTACCGCCGTGGCCATCAAGGGCGCCGAGGCGTCTCCCGCGACCATGCCGCCGTCGGCGTCGCCCGCCGGCACCCGCGGGGCGTAGCGCTCGGGCTCGACCTCGCGCTCCTCGTCCTCGGAGGGGAGCCAGCGGTAGATGGCCGCCGCGCGAGTGTTACGCGCATAGGTAAACGGCATGGCCGCGTCGATGTCCGGGGGCGTCGGTAGGCGGCGGGTGATGGGCCGGTTGCCGAGCACGCTGGTGAGCATCGCCAGCGGGCCGACGCAGACGAAGCCGCTGCCCTCGACCTCGTACCAGCCCGCGCCGCGCATGTCCGAGCGCGCCGGGCAGCCGTCGTTGCCCACGGGGCCGCGCACGATGGCGATCTGGCCTCCCGCACGGACGTAGCCGATCCAGCGGGCGTTGGACTGCGGGGCCTCGACGATGCCGGTGCGCCAGCCGAGGGCGGTGATCATGGTGCGCGGCCCGGCGTCGACCGGACCGGCGTCGGCGCTGGCGTCGTCGTCCCCGATGGCCCCGGCGTCGTCGGGGTCGAGCGCGGAGCCTCCGGCGTCATCGTCGGCGTGCGGCGGGATGCTCGGGTCGATGGCCAGGCTCGGGGCGGCGTCGACCGGAGCGACGGCGTCGGGCGCGGTGGCGCGGCTCCACAGGCTGTCGAGGCGGGTGCAGCCGGAGGCGGACGAGAGCGAGGCCGCGGCGAGGGTCGCGACAAGGATGCAGCGGTGCTTGGGAGAGAGAGCGGGGTGGCGCATGCGACTCCGGCGGAGGGGCCCTTCGTGGGGGTGCGCTATCACAGCGCGGGGGGCCCGTGTCCAATTCCGACGGTTGCGACAACCGCACCAGCCATGTGGCGGCGGCGCGGGAGTGACATTGCTGTTAGGGTTCGCGCGGCCTCCCGGTCGACCCACGCGATGACCCAACGCGGTACGACGCACACACTCCCATGGCAGCAGAGACTCACGTGGCCCCTCGTGGCCTCGCTGGTGCTCCACGGGGCGGTGATGGCGGTGCGCCCCCCTGCGGTGCGGTTTCCGTCGCTGCCCGTGGAGATCAACCGCACCGTCGAGTTTGGCCTGGAGACGGCCCGTCCCGCAACATCGCCCTCGCCAGCGGCCCCGACGCCCGCCCCCACGCCTCCCTCTCCGACGCCCTCGACCGCGCCCGCGCGACCGCGTCCGGCGGCGGCTCCGCGTCGCTCGGCGCCTCGGGTGAGCGCGCTGCCCGATCCCCCAGACATGCGGCTGAGGGAGCCCTCGCTCTCCCGTGAGTCCGACGCCACGCTCCTGGCCGAGGGGCGCGACGCGGGAGCGATGGAGGACGTCGCCCTCGCGCTCAATGACGACGCGGGAGCGATGGAGGACGTGGCCCTGGCGCTGACCGACACGGCGCCCGCCGCGGACGTCCCCCCAGGGGCGATGCCGACGATGGCCGAGGCCGCGGGGGCGATGGCGGCGGCGATCCCGGCGGGCGCGGTGGTGACGCTTCTCCTTCGCACCGACCGGCTGAGGGAGGGCCCCCACGCCCGCCGGGTGGGCGCGCTGCTCGACGGCATCCGAGACTGGCAGGCGGTGCTGGGCGGCACGGAGATCGACCCCATCCGGGACTTCGACGCGGTGCTTCTGGCGAGCGCCAACCCCGTCGGGACGAGGGCGAACCCGCCCGACCTGATGGCGATCGTGCGGACGCACGCCCGGAGGGACTTCCTCCGCGCCTCGGTCGAGCAGATGGCGGGAGTGCGCGCCAACACCCCGTCGGGACAGCTCCCCCCCGACGCAGGAACCCTCCGTGAGCACTTCGCCCACCCCGACGCGAGCGCGCTCCCCCGGCCCACCCGCTCCATCTGGACCCGGCGCAACGGCGTGGAGACCACCACCGTCGACCGCTACCTCGGGCCCACCTCCGTGGCGCTGCTGGAGGACGACCTCGCTGTCTTCGCGACCCCGCAGCGGCTCCCCACGCTGCTCGCGGTGCTGGGCGGCCAGACCGCCGTGGCGAGCGCCCTCCCCCGCACCGACAGCGCCGGCCGAGGGCCCCGCCTTGTCGCGCTGCTCACGGCGCGCGGCGTGCGCAACCTGCTCTCCGCGCCGGGGCGCAACAACCCCATCCCGGTGTCCGCGGAGTTCGCGCTGCAGGCGACGAGGGACGCGAGCGGCGACGACGACGGCGGGGCGATCCTTCGCTCGACGTGGCGCTACGACTCCCCCGAGCAGGCCACGGCGACGGTGCGGCTGATGGAGGTGTTCGCGCTCGACCTTCGGGAGTCCATCGAGCAGTTCGCGGGCACCCTCGGAGGCCGCGCGGCGAGCGCCACGGGGACGGTGCGCTTCGCCGTGCTCCAGCGGGCGCTCACGCGACTCACGGCGAGCCGGGAGGGGAGCACCGTTCACCTGGACGCAACGCTCGACCGCGACGAGGTCGCCGAGTTGCTCAACGTGCAACGGCTGGCGGGGCTGTTCCAGTGACGGGGCGGTAGGGAGGGGGGGGCTCGTCAGCCCCGGAGCGCCTCGACGACGCGGAGGAAGTTTCCGCCGAGGATCTTCTTCACCCGGGTGTCCGACCACCCGCGGGCGAGCATGGCCTCGACGAGGCGGGGCAGCTCGAGGCAGGTGCGCATGTCGACCGGTGGGACGATCATCCCGTCCCAGTCGCTGCCGAGCGAGGCGTGGTCCTCGCCGATGGTATCGATGATGTGCGCGAGGTGGGCGACGATGGAGCTCAGTCGGCCGTCGAAGGTCGGGTCTCCGAGGAAGCTCGACTGGTACATCACCCCGACGGTTCCGCCGAGGGCGGCGATGGCGCGGAGCTGCTCGTCGTCGAGGTTGCGCCAGTGGGGCGTGACGCCGGCGACGCCGGTGTGCGTGACGATCGCGGGCTGCGTCTTGTCGTGCACCGCGAGCGCGTCGAAGAACCCTTTGCGGGAGATGTGCGCGAGGTCGACGAAGATCTTCCTCGCGTTGAGGGCCTTCACGTAGTCCCTGCCCCGCGCGGTGAGCCCTGTGTCGCCGGTGAAGCCCAGCGGGGAGCTCGTCACGCCGAGGTGCGAGGTGGAGAGATGCACCAGGGTGACGCGCAGCACGACGTCGTCGGGGATGAGGTCGAGCGCGCTGCCGTCGGGCGCGTGGTCGAGCGCGTTGCCCCCCTGGATGCCGATGAAGGCCGCGTGCTTGCCCTCGGCGCGGGCGGCCCGGTACTCGGCGACGTTGCGCACCACGGCGACGTCGTCGGGGGCGCGGGCGAGCTCGGCGCGCAGCCGGGCGAGGTTGCGCACGAAGGTGTGCGCGCGGTCCTCGGAGCTGCGGGCGGGGTTGGTGGTGATGATCCAGGTGGCCCCGGAGACCTGGGCCTCGCGCAGCCGGGGGAGGTCCACCTGACGGGCGAAGGCGCCGTTGAGGGGCCCCGGCGTGTGGCGCCTCGTGAGGTCGTACCCGAGCATCCTCGTCCACAGGAACGAGTCGATGTGCAGGTCGATCACCTCGGAGTCGAGGTAGAGCTTCACGGCCTCGTCGGAGATGCCGAGGGAGCGCGCCCAGGCCGCGGGGTCTTTACGATGGTCGGTATATTCGAGGGCCATCGGGAGGGGGATTTCTCAGGCCTGGTTGCCGGGCTCGGGCGCGTCGTCGCCGCCCTCGTCGCCGCCTTCGTCGCCGCCCTCGTCCGAGGAACCCTCGGCGGAGGCGGCGCCCTCGGCGGTGGCTCCGGGCTCGCCGGGCTTCGCGCCCTTGCGGCGGCGTCGGCGGCGTCGCTTGCGCTTCGTGGCCTCGCCCGGGGTGGCGTCGGCGGCGGGCGCTCCGTCGGGGCTGGCGAAGGCCGCCTCGGGGGTGGGCTCGACCGCGTCGGCGGGCTGTGCTGCGGGGGTGGCGGGGGGCTGCGCGGGGCGCTCGTGATCGCCGCGGCGGCCGCCCTGGTTGGAGCGGTGCGGGGGAGCGCCGCCCTCGCTGGGGAAGTGGATGCGCGACCAGACATCGGAGGCGGGGAAGTTGCGGGCGAGCGCCTGGAGGGCGCGGCGCGAGCGGAACTTGTTACGCGGGTTCCAGGTGTTGACCCAGTCGGCGAAGCGGCGGAGGGCGTCGCGGTCGCGGTGCAGGTCGAGGGCGTTCCATCCGAGGAGGTCGCCGAGGCGCTGGACGAAGGTCTCGCGCTGGAAGGCCGCGGGCGTGGTGTGCAGGCTGCCGAAGGACCTCGGGTGCCGCAGCCAGGCCGCGAGGAGCTCGTCGACCATGGCGCTGTCGGTGCTGAGCTCGAGGAGGTTGGCCACGAGCACGGTCATGTGGGCGTGGAGGGCGGGCGTGGGGTCGGGCACCTGCGCGATGGCGAGGACGACCGCGCGCACGGTGGCGATCCAGAGGGGCCGCACCTCGGGATCACGGATGAGGGTAAAGACGGCGTTGAGGGTCTCGACCGCGGTCTCCTCGGCCGGGTGTTCGCCGCACCAGGTGAGGGCGTCGAGGGCGATGGCGCGCTCCTGCGCGGGGTCGGGCGGCGACGCGGGAGCAGCGGGCTCTACCGGCTCGGCGGCGGCCTCGGCGGGAGTCTCCGCGGGTTCGGCGTGACCGGCGGGGGCGGCGGTCTCGGTCGGATCGGTAGGGTCGGTCGGATCGGTAGGGTCGGTGTGCATAAGGTCCTGGTGGGGCGGGAGGGTGCGGAAGCGCGAGGCGCTTGACAAGCTCCGAAGCGCTGTGGCACCTACGACGTCCCCTGGGAGGACAAAGCCCCAGAGGACCGCGGGCGTAATTCAGCGGTAGAATGTCAGCTTCCCAAGCTGAACGTCGCCGGTTCGATCCCGGTCGCCCGCTCGAAGGAAAGTGCTGTAATCAGGCCCGGTTGGCGAAACGTCGCCTTCCGGGCCTGAGTCGTTTCAGGGCCCTGGGGAGGCGATGCATACCACCATGCATACCACCGGGCCCTCGGGCCCCACGGCCATCGGCCTCATCGGCCCCATGGGCCGCGCCGGTCTCGTTGGCGGGGCGCTCGGTGAGGCCCGCCAGGGCGACGATCCGGGCGAGTCCGTCGTGGATCTCCTCCTGATGGACCGTCGAGTAGTGGTGCTGCATCGTCTCGGTGGCGTGCCCCGACACGGCGCGCGTGACGATGTCCTCGACCTTCGCCTTGCGGGCGAGGTCCTGGAAGGTGCGCCGCATCGCGCGCGGCGTGATGTGCTTCCGCAAGCCGATCGCCTTCGAGACTGCGGCGAAGGGCTTGTCGAGCGCGGAGGGCGCGCGGAAGCTGCCCGTCTCCGACGGGAAGAGCAGCTCCGACTCCGTCATCGGCCCCTCGGGCAGCGTGTCGATGTGCCACCGCAGGACCGCCACCAGCGCCTTCGGGAGCGTGATGTGTTGCGGCACGCCGGTCTTGGTCGTGCCCATGACCTCGTCGCTCACCGTGTGGGAGCGACGGACGTAGAGAAGCCCCTCCTCGAGGTGCAGGTCTGCCGTCTTCCCGCTGCGCCGGAATGCGCGCAACGACGACGGCCGGAGGCCGGTCGCGAACCCGAGCGCGACCATCGCGTAGTGCTGCGGGAACAGCTCTCGCATCTTCGTCAGGAAGCGCACCGTCTCCTCGGCCGTGAGGGAGTTCGGCTCCTCCTCCGTGTAGGTGGGGTGCTCGCGCGTGTCGAACTTCACCACCGTCCGCGTCGGGCTCGCCCGGTCGATCTCGTACTCCTCGAACGCCGCGTTGGTCACGACGGCGAAGATCGCCAGCCAGTCGTTGACCGTGTGCGGCGAGTACTCGCCGGCCTTGATCTTCGTGGCGACCGTGTCGCGCCACTGGAAGTAGATCCGGCGCGTCATCTCATCCACGCGAAGGTGGCCGAACGCCGGGATGAGATGGCACTTCAGCACCGAGATCCACTGCACCCTGGTCTTGGCCGAGAGGATCGTCCCCTCGTTGACCTTTCGCTCGAGGAGCGAGACGGCGTAGTCGCTCCAGAAGGGCAGGGTCGATGGTGCGAGCACCACCTCCGCCTCCGGAGGGACCGCCGTGATTGCCGTCACCTGCTGGACGGACGGCGTTTCCGGTCGTGAGATCTTGAGGCCGTCCCGGACCTTCTGCAGTTCGACCTGCAGCGTCTGGTACGCCTCGAGCGCGTCGGCCCCGGGCAGGGCCTGTCTCACTTCCCGCAGCTTTCCCGTTGTTGGATCCAACGCGCGGCCCCGGATGAGGAAGCCGCCCTCCTTCCTGCGCCACACCCCGGGCTTCGTGGGCTTTGGCGCGATCCAACTGTTCCACTTCCTGATCCACTTCGGATCGCTCATCTCTGCCTCCCGATGGAGGCACACGCGGACGTCCCGCGACCTCCGTAGCATGCGGCTTTCCCCCGCGCATGAACCGGTCGAGCTCCTCGCGGAGGAAGATGTGGGTGCCGTGACCGCCCCGAGGGCCAACGGATCGTAGACGTCCCTCCTTGACCGCCTTGCGGATCGCGCCGGTCGTGCGGAAACGGCAGAACTCGGCGGCCTCCGCGGTCGTGTAGTAGGTGCGCTCGGTCGTCATCGACGACGACCTCCGGCGAGTAGTACAGGGACGTACGGCAGTCTCGCGGCGGGTCGGCCGCGGACCCGACTTCCGCTCACGTCATGGGAGAACACCATGACGCCGGGGTGCCATCACACGCCGAGTGTTCAGGCAGATTCCGTTTCTCTCGGAGAAGCGGAAGTCGCGGAGGACGAGGTGGTGCCACCGGCGCCCGCCGGCTTCTACCGGTGATCGAAGTAGTGCTTCACCTTCGCCTCATCGACGCCGAACATGCGGAGGGCGGTACGGGCGACCCACTCTGGTTTCGGATTGGACCGGCAACGGAGCTTCTCGGCGAGCTTCTCGGCGATCCGACCCCTACCCGACCCGGTGTTGGGGAAGTCCGGCGCCTTCGCCTCCTGAATCTCGGCCTGTCGGACGGCCTCGGGGTGTAGCCGCTCGATGTCCCAGCTCAACTCGTCGGCGGCCTCGGCGAAGTCGGTGTCTTCGCCCAGCTCGTCGCAGAACCGAGACGCCGTACGAAGCAGGCGGTCCCTCCCGACGCGACGCGCCTCGTCACCCTTCAGATCGAGAGCCCCCTCGCCGTCGCCGACCGGCACGAACTCGGGCCGACGGGCCCGGATGTGCCGGAGCGCCTCGCGCCCCATCGCCGCCAACGCCTCACCGTCGCCGTTCCCGAGCGCGAGCGCGAGCGCCCTCAACACCAGGTGCGACACCAGCGCATTGGCATCGCCCGCCTCCGCGCCGTGTTCGTAGCGCTCGGCGAGATAGGCCAGGCTCACGCTCGGCGCGACGGACCCCATCTGCTGAAGCCCTCGAATGAGCCCATTTCGCAGTCGCACGACGGAGTCCGGGTCGAGCTGCAAGCCCGCGGAGCGATCCCAGACCCATCGACCATCCGATCCACGTCGGGCTCGCCGAAGCGTCCACTCCTCCATGCTTGGGAAAGCCCTACCCAGCACGCTGATCCGCTCGTTGGCGCCGAGAGGAATCCGAAAGAGTACCCGGGGCTCGCCGTCGGGATCCTCTGGCTTCACGAGCTCTTGAGCCACGAGATGCATGGGCTCGGCCCGGAACCGCGCCGTCGCTTCCTTCGCGTCCCCGCTCTTGGACTTGTTGGTAGGCATGATGTCGCGACGCTAGCCCGCAAGCGATGGAGGCGCACGATCGGCGCAACCGCGCGTTCCTCCCGGCGATGAAAAGGGCTGCGCTGCCCCCTCGGGGGAGATCAAGGAATGCGGTCGATGAACGTCCTACCGAACGTCCTACCGCTGAGGGGCGTGAACGCAGCGGAAGCCCAGATTCGCGGCCCGGAAATTCACCGCGCCTCGAAACGACCTGAACGCGCTGCGCTGCGCGATCGCACCAGTGTCGAAGGCGCCGCCTCCGCGGTAGACGCGCTCCGTGCCGGAGGACGCGCCGATGGGGTTTTCGGCGGCGGCCCCGTTGTAGGGGCCGAACCAGTCGGCCGTCCACTCGTAGACGTTCCCGGCCATGTCGAAGAGTCCGAACGTTCCGCTCGGGAACGTCTCCACCGGACAGGTCGAGCTGCGTGATGCGACGCCCGACCAGCAGAGCTGGTTCGTGGGTGCCGCCTCGCCCCACGGATAGGTACGGTTGGTCGGACCCCGGGCCGCGTACTCCCACTCGGCTTCGGTTGGCAGGCGCCCGCCGGAATCCCAGCGGCAGAGCGCGCTTGCCTGGTTCCAGTCCACGCAGTTGATCGGATGCCGCTCCCTCCCGACGACGCCTCCGTTGCACCCCGCGCCAGTGCCGGGCGCGGTACACCCGGCACCTCCGGCGCCGTGGCAGATCGCGTACTCGGTGGTGAGCACCTCGCGGCGACCGAGGCAGAACGAGCTCACGATCACGCTGTGCTGTGGCCACTCGACGTCGTACCCGACGCCAACGGGCGAGCCCATCAGGAAGGTGCCGCCCGGGATCAGCACCTCGCTCGGGTCGCAGCGGAGCATCGCGCACGAGCCGCTCGCGCAATACTGGGCCGCGGAACAGGCGCGCCCGCAGGCCCCGCAGTTGCGCGCGTCCCCAGGCAACGAGGCCTCGCACCCGTTGGCCGGATCGCGGTCGCAGTCGCCGAACCCGGGCGTGCACCGTGCGACGGCGCAGTTGCCCGAGGCACATGCGGAGACCGCGTTGGGCAGCGTGCAGGTTCGGCCGCACGCGCCGCAGCTGCCGGCGCTTGCTCGCAGATCGACCTCGCAGCCATTGGTGGAATCGCGGTCGCAGTCGCCGTAGCCCGCGTCGCACGAGGCCACGACGCATCGACCCGAAGGACACGAGGGTACCCCGTGGGCGGGCGCGCATTCGCAGCCGTTGCTCACGTTGGAATCACAGTCGGCCGAGCCTGGGTTGCAGGTGCCCACGGCGCACGCTCCTGCGACACACGCAGCAACGGCATTGCGGCTGACGCATGTCTGCCCGCAGGCGCCGCAGTTCGCGACGTCTCGCTGGAGGTCACGGCAGGTCCCGCCGCAGTCCCTCACACCGACGCCGCACGAGAGCTGGCAGGTGCCCGCGGCGCACACGCGACCGGTGGGGCAGGCGCGGCCGCACCCGCCGCAGTGTGCGACGCTGGTGTTCGGGTCTACACAGGATCCGCCACAGACGATCTGGTCAGCGGAACAGCGGCGGACATCCGCGGAAGGTGCGTCAGCCAGCACCGGAACATCCGGTGGCGTCGGCTCGTCGAGGAGCGGGCGATCCTCCGACGTGAGCGCGTCTGCCACCACGAACACGTCGATGGCCACGACATCATCTCTCCCCGCATCCGAGGAGATTTGCGGACCTTCGCGCAGGCTCCCGCACCCGCCCCCGCCCATGATGATGGCGATGAACCCCGTCGCGCGCGACAGCCTCATGATAGCTCCCGTACCCATTCAGAACCGACCCGCGCACTGCAGGCCCAGCGTCCCCGGGCCGACGATGCAACCGATTCGTGCTCGGACCTCGGCGCCTCGGCGAGGTGAAGGAGCCGTCGCCAGAAGAACGACCGAGGTCACCGCGAGCGCGCCGCCTGCCACGAGGCCGATCGTCGAGAGCAGCTCCATGGATTCGACTCGATCCACCAGCGACTGGCAGTTGCCCGGTTGGAACGCCGCCGACCGCCCCGGGCACAGCGCCTGGTTGTTGTACTCGTCCACTGCTCCCTCCCGAACCACCCTCGCGGCGACGCCGATTCCCAGCCCCAGGAGGCCTCCTGCCATCGACGACCACCCAAGGACGCGCTGGGTCCCGCCGAGCGTCGAGGTCACTTCGGGGTGCGCCCTCGTCGTGACGAGGGCGGAACGGTCCTCGCTCGACATCGCCCCTCCGGGCCGCGCGATGCGCGTCAACCGAACCACCTCGCGGGCCTCGCCACCCGCAGCCACCGTCACCGGTCGAAAGACACTCTCGTACCCCGGGGCCCGCACCTGGAGGGTGAGAGTTCCGGCGACAACGCGGACCGGGGCCGCCATCGGGAGCGTGGTCACCGAGCGGTCATCGACGAGGACCTCCGCGCCAGCGATGCCGCCGTCGATCCAGATCCTCCCCAGGTGCTGTTCGATGACAGAGAGTGCCCCCCGCAGCGCCTCGCGATTGCGGAGGATCCATGGATCGGTGGCGGCCTCGAGCGACCTCCGAACGTGCTCTTCGGCCTCGACCCACCGTCCCAGCGCCTGCTCCGCCAGTCCCATCTGCGCCTGCGCCACCGGGCTCCGTGTCTGCCCATAGGCGCGGGTGAAATGTGCAAGGGCCTCCTCGTCGCGGTGGGCCCGACGGAGTTCGACCCCAGCGCGCATCCACGTTTCGTCGCGAGCCAGCTGTGCGGCAGCCGGCGACGCGCAGAGGAGGAGACCGAGGACGACGGGCAGACGCATGATGTGACCTACTCGAGGATGGGGGCGGCGTTGGCACCCGTGAGATCGGCGGGCCGGCGCACCGGGATGGCCGGGGACGCCGTCCCCGGGGCCGGTCGTGCGACCGGAGTGGCTGGGAGCCGTGTGGCACGGCGAGCGACGCCACGTTCCCCGTGACCCATGACCGCTGGGCCTCGCAGAGGCTGGTCGAAGGTGGCGTGCGACACTGCCCGTGCAGGGGTTGCGGCCCCTGCCTCGCCGGCCTCCAGCCCTGGTACGAGCTGCACCACGGGCTGCGAAGGCGCCGACGGGATCGACCGCGTGTCGCGCGCGGTGATGCGCGCGGAGGCCGCTACTCGTAGAGTGCTCCGCATCGGCAACATGCGTGGCTGCCGCCAGCGCCCCGGCGTGATCACTGCCGCGAGGACAAGCACGAGCGTCACTACCGAGAGCCCGATCACCCACGACGACCGCCGCGAGGACACCGGGACTGGACGGTCGAGCGAGAGGGCCGCCTGGCCGAGGGTGGTGCGCGGGCTCCGAGAGGAGGCCGGCGACATCGCGATCGTGAGGGGCTCTGCCTCAACCACGAACCGTCGCGTCCCATCGTCCGGCGTCTGGAGCACGGCGCATTGCCGGAGCGCCATCGCGAGGGAGCGCACGGAGTCGAAGCGCGCGGAGGGTTCCCGCGCCATCGCCCGTTGAACCAGCACCGCAAACTCGCCAGGCAAGTCGGCTCGCAGCTCCCGGGGATCGATGAAGGTGCCGGCGACGATCGCGTGGAGCAGGCCGTACAGCGTGTCGTGCGCGAACGGAAGGTGCCCGGTCGCGCACTCGTAGAGGATCACGCCCAGCGCGAACTGGTCGCTCCGAGCGTCCACGTCGCGCGCGCCCTGAGCCTGCTCCGGGGAGAGGTAGCTCGGGGTCCCGAGGAGCGCGGCGGTTCCGGTCAGCGCCATCTGGGCGCCGTCCAGGAGCTTCGAGATACCGAAATCGAGAACCTTCGGCACCACCGCGCCGTCCCGCACCCGGGCCAAAAAGAGATTGTCCGGCTTCAGGTCGCGATGGACGATCCCTTCGTCGTGGGCCGCCGCGACGGCGGCGAGCACCGGGACCACGAGTTCGACGATGGCCTCCACAGGGAGGGGGCCCTCGCGCGCGAGCAACGACGCGAGGCTCTCGCCCTCGAGGTACTCCATCACCAGGTAGGGGGTGCCGTCCTGGAGACCGACGTCGGTCACGTCCACGACGTTCGGGTGGCGGAGTCGCGCGGCGATCCGTCCCTCTCGGAGGAATCGAGCCCGCGCCTCCGCGCTCGCTGCGACGTCGGTGCGCAGCACCTTGAGAGCGACCCTCTTGTCGAGGTCGAGGTGGCGCGCCTCGTAGACGGTTCCCATTCCGCCCGCACCGAGTTCACGGACGAGCTCGTAGCGCCCCAGGCAGGTTCCAGCCTGGGCAACCCGGGCGGAAAGACCTAACGCCTCCACGCACGACCCCACGGTGTCCCGATGCCAGGGCCACGCTGTTGTAGAGCCGGAAGCCTCCCGAACCGCCCGCTATTCACCATCCGCCACCTTACTCCCGCTGGGACGGCGACTATAGCCCGCGGCCACTGTCATGCAAGTCTACTGTGGAACTAGCGTCACGGGTGAGACGCAAGTCCACGCACCGCGACCCCCAATACGCTGCCCCGGAGTACCTCACCTTCCTGGGGCGGCTCGCCGGCAACCTCCGCCAGATGCGCGGCATGAGGGGGTGGACCCAGGAGGAAGCCGCGGTTCACTGCGCCGACATGGCTCCGTACGTCTACCGTCGGATCGAAGGGGCGCACACGAACCTCACGGCGACGACCCTCATCCGCCTGGCGATGGGCTTCGGCGTCGATGTCGCAGAGCTGGTCGCCGCGACGCCTCCCGTCCCTCCCTCACCGAGATCGCCCACTCCCGGCAGGTCCACGGAGCCCACGCGGACGTCCAATCCGCCACAGTCTACTGTGGGAAGCGCGCCCGAACCCAGCGCCTCGGACGATGCGGAGGTGCGGGCCCAGCTGCGCGCACACCGCCTGGCGTTGTTGATCGAGGTCGAGCGCGTCGATGGCATCCTCGCCGGCTTCGGGGAACCGATGCCCCAGCGACCATCGCCGCGACTCCTACCGACGAGCGTGGTGCTTCCGCCGGTCTCGGCGGGCCGGTTCGACCTGCGAGGCTTCGTCCTCGACCTCCTCCGCGCGAACCCCCTCGGGCTTACGACTCCCGAGATGATCCAGGCCGTGCGCGACGCCGGCAGGAAGCGCATCCGCCCCAATGACCTTCACACGATCGTGCACAATCTCCACCAGGGCGGGCATGTGATCCGCGGCGGAGCCCGCGGGGGGTACATCTACCAACTGCGGGCGCCCGGATAGTCAATGAGGTCCTTGCGTGCGTAGCGTGCGGTCGAGTGGTCGGGCACGACCTGCAAGCTGCAAGTGCGGGTGCCGGAAAACGTGGGCTTTCACTTCGAGTGCGGGCGCCCGCACTCAACTTTCACGTCGGGGACGTGAAAGTGGGCGCTCGCTTGCGACTCCGGTTGCAGGTCGGTCGGTCTCCGCGGCCCCAGGCGAGGGCGCCAGGGGTGTCTTCAGGGACCTCGGCGGGCCGCAGCGGCTCCTCCCTGCCCTGCGGGTGCACTGGGCTCGCGCTGATGCGCGCCGCCCCTGACTGCTCGCGCGCCCGACGCTCCCCCGCATGCGCTCTCCCCGACATCGACGCAGGCGCCGCCCGAACGCCGAGACAGGCTGACGCCGTGCGCTTCTTCCGCGACGAGCACATGGGTCCCATCACGAGCAGCTAGCCTCGGTCAGGTGGCTGTCTGGCTCGCCATCCGAACCAGGGATCCAGCAATTTCAAGAAGTTGCAGCTCGCCATCTGTGGTCGCCATCTCTGGTCGCCATCTCGGGAGGATGGCGACCAGAGCTAGCTTCCAACTGGCGGCCACCTCGTCGCCACCCAGAGCGCCGACCCCAATGGCCGTCCACAGTCAGTGTCACCCCCCGCGAAACACCCGCGCACGATGCCACGCCAGGTAGGTGCGGTGCTGTTCGTCGAGCCACAGCACGCGGCGCTCCTGGTCCAGCCCCAGCAACTCCCGCGCTTCGGTCCCGAGCTCGGCTGCCACCACCACGCGACCGTCGTCGGCCACCGTCACGAAGCCCTGGTCGAAGACCGCGTCGATCCGCGCCTCCAGCAGGAATCCGTTGAACACGTCGAGGCGCTCGGCATCGGTCTCGCACTCCGCCCACGGCTTGATGTGACTGGCCCGCAGGAGCTCGCGGACACCGAGGCCTGTCACGGCGCAGCGGCCCTCCCAGTAGTCCAGGAGACCCGCGCGGAAGAGGTCCTGCCCCACGCGCTGCACCACGAGGCGCTCGGCCTCGGTGCTCCTCGGAAGCGCCCGGGTTCTCCGCTCGAACGCGTGCAGTAGCTCGTTGGGTAGGGTGCGCGAGAGCTGCCACGCACGGCGCAGCGCGCGTTGCAGTGCCGGCCGATCCTCGACGACCCGGGCGCCGACCGCCCCCGCGGGCAGGGCGATCGTCACCGGGCTGCCGAGCGCCTCGGTGTCGAGGGCGCCGAGGACGCTGCGCATCGAGAGCGCCACGACCAGGCCGGCGTCCCCCGCGTGCAACCACACCCGCAGCGGGGCGTGCGTGCTGCCGAAGCCCATCCAGCCCGCCGGGGCGGCGAGATCGACGTCGAATCCGCTGTGGGTCGCTGCGAGTTCGAGCAACGCCGCCATCGGAACCTGGGTCATCGCGAGCCTCCAGGCCGTCCGGTGATCAACGCCGCTTCCGGCGCGTCACCGCCGGACTCGTAGCCCGCTGGGCCGACGCCGCGCCAGGCGTGTCGTCGATGCCCCGCCGTCCGCCCTGAGCCGCGGTCACCGCGGGAGGAACCTCCAGCTCGTGCTCGATCTGCTCGATGCTGGGAAGGCTCGTCTCGAGACGCTCGGGCAACGCCTGGACGAGTTCGTACTCCGCCACACCGATGGGCTTGTTCGCGTCCCGCAACGCGTACTCCGCGATCACGCGGTTGCGGGTCTTGCAGAGCAGGATGCCGATCGTGGGGTTGTCGTGCTCGGCCTTCATCAGCGAGTCCACGGCGCTGAGGTAGAAGTTGAGCTTGCCCGCGTGCTCGGGCTTGAAGGCACCGGCCTTGAGCTCGACGACGACGTAGCAGCGGAGCTTCAGGTGATAGAAGAGCAGGTCGAGGTAGAAGTCCTCGTCGCCAACCTCTACGTGCACCTGCCTGCCGACGAACGCGAAGCCCGCCCCGAGCTCGAGGAGGAACCGGGTGATGTGGGCCATCAGCGCGTCCTCGACATCCCGCTCCTGGGCCGCCTCCGTCAGACCGAGGAAGTCGAAACGGTAGGGATCCTTCAGGGACTCCCGCGCGAGGTCGGACTGCGGCGGCGGGAGGCTCGTCTCGAAGTTGGTCATCGCGCGCCCAGAACGCTCCAGGGCGCGCGTCTCGATCTGCATGGTCAGGACGCTCCGGGACCACCCGTGCTCCACCGCCTTCGCGAGGTACCACGCCCGCTCATCCTGCGTGCGCAGCTTGTCGAGCAGCGTGCACAGGTGAAACCATGGCAATCGTGCAGCAACCTGCTGCACGATTTCACCGTCGGGCCACGCCTCGGCGAAGGACCGCATGTAGCTGAGGTTCCGCGACGAGAACCCCTTCATCTCGGGGAACGCCGTCTGCAGGTCGTGGGCGAGGCGGTCGATCACCCTCGCCCCCCAGCCCTCCCGCGTCTGCCGGACCAGGATGTCCCGGCCGATCTGCCAGTAGAGGCACACGAGCTCGCGATTCACGGCGAGCGAGGCGCGCAACTGCGCGGTGCGGATCCGGTCCTTCAGCTCGCCGAGCCATTGGGCGTAGCCGCTCGGGGTCGGTGCGAGCGCCGGCGGGGTCCCGTCGGGCGTGGTGGAGGGAGGAAGCGCGCCGGCCGTCGTGGGACGCGGGCGCGGGCCGGGCTTCTTCGTCATGGCGTGAGCCACCTCAATCGCAAAACCCCCACGTCGTGGATCGCGGGAGTGCGAACAAGAACGATACTCACAGGTCGCACCTCAGCAGCCGCTCCTCTGCGGGGACACCCGAGAGCTTCAACCGACACCACGGCTCAACGAGCAGGGACTCAGGAGGACGGGTCGTCGTCGTGACGATGTACTGGAAGGATGGATCGCCTGAAAAGCAATCCTCCAGCTGCCGGGCGTAGAGGAACAGGCGCTCGTAGATCTCTGGAGCAAGGTCGGCCTCACGGGGGCCATCGTGCAGCAGGAATCGGGGGAACGCCCCGCGCCCCTCGATGCTCTCCGTCATCGAAGCGAGGTCGAATGCCAGGAGCTTCAGCGTTGCGAACGCAGCGCTCTCGCGCTCACCGTGATGCTCGATGACGAGGGAGAGTGATCGACCGGAGGCGTCGATTCTCGCGCTCACCTCGTCACCGAGAATCGCCCTGACCACGTAGTCGTAGGTTGACGAGAGGCGCCCGAGCGCCGCGTCCGACGCGCGCCGGATCTGGTCCTGCTTCACGTACGAATCCTCGATCTCCGCCTCGAGTGCATCGACGGACTGTGCGTGAGATGACGCGTTCGTCCAGGCCTCTTCGGCCTCCCGCACGAATCGCTCCGCCTGCACGAGCCGCGCTCGTCGCTCCAGGAGGGGCTCCCGTTGTTGCTCGAAACTGTTCGCGGCCTCGACCTCCGCGCGACGGGCCAGCGCGATCGCCTTCGTCGCATCCACCAGCAATTGGCGCTTCTCCTCGGTCACGAGCCGGAGCGCGTCTACCAGACCTTGCCTCTGTTCGACCTCCGCCGCAGCGGTGACCTCGCTTCGACGCGCGGTGAGGTCGAGAGGATTCGTGGACGCGATTGGGCACCCGCTCCTGCGAGCGTGGTCCATCGGAACATTGCAGTAACCGCGGCTCGGGCCGAGCCCGGCGAGCAACGACGGCAGCCTCTTGTCAGGTGCGGTGATCTGCTGAAGCGCTGCGCTCTCCATCTGCCATCGCCCCTCGGCGTCCTGGAGTTGGTGGCGCGCACTGGCCTCCAGTTCGATCGCCCGCTCCACCGCCGTCCTCAGATTGGACTTCGGGTCGGACAAGTTCAAGGCGGTCAACTGCGCCTCCACGGCGGCCTTCTGGCGCCGAAGCTCGTCGGAGGCCTGAGCCCCGAAGAGGCCGCTCGACGGCGGGTCGAAGCTGGCCTCCAGCAGGCGCTGCACACGCTGATGGTCGGTCGTTGCCTGATGCGCGAGGAGCGGAGCGAGACGTCCGGCCTCCTTCTTCCGAGCGACCAGTCGCGAATTGCGGAGTTGTTCTTCACGCTCGTCGTCGCTGATCAACCCGAGAACCGAGCGCACGAGGAAGTTCCTCGCATCCGCCTTCAGGGAAGGCGACTCCGTCTCGCTTGTGCTGTGGCGCCACTGCAGAAAATCGGCAAAGCGACACTCCTGATCGCGCGAGAGCCAGGGGAGAAGGTGTTCCCATGCCACGCGCTCGTCGTTCGACGGGTAGTTTCGCGCCCGGAGCGGCTCCACCGTCGTGCGCTCGAGCGCGTCGAGGAAGACCCGGTAGTCCAGACGCTCCGCGGTCTCCGCCAGGATCTCCGAGATCTGGCCACCCTTCACGCAGAATGGATGAGCGCCGACCCCAAGGGGCCTCGCGACGGCCCAGACGACCTCGCCCAGCACCACCTCGCCGAGCACCCATCCGTCTGGAAACTTCGCCCGGATCCTCTTCCGGGCACGCTCGGGCGCGAAGCCGTGCTCACCGAGGACGTATCGGAGGAAGCGACAGAGGGTGCTCTTGCCCGCGGTGTGGCCCGTCATGCCGCTCTTGAACAGCGCATTGTCGCCGGTCGGGGCATGCGGCGGGGTCCAGATGATGTTCAGTCCTCGACGCAACACGACGTCGCGAACGACGTGTTCAGCGTTAGCAGACAGCTCTCGCAGGATGAGAATCCGCCGGATCCAGAAGGCGGGAACAGGGCGCTCGGCAGAGGCCGTGATCTGCCGTGGTGGATCGATGCCAGGCAACCGAAGTTGGAGATTCACGCGACACCTCTCGACATGAACGCACGCTCCGCCTCGGCGACACGACCCTGAAGGTCAGCAATGTCGAACGCCGGTAGGCCTGCGAGCACGCGGAGCGCTAGCACGGCCTCGAAGTGAGACCAGGAATCGAGGTCTTCGCGAGAGGGCGCCCCGCTACCGAGGCCGACCATGGCGGAAGCGCCCTGATCGAAAAAGCGGCTCTTCCGCGAAAGCGGGGGCGCTGGTTTCGTAGGGTTCCGCGCGCCGCGCCCTTGCTGCCCGCGGTTCGCCGCGTAGGGCGTCGGCACCCCTCGGCCTTCGTTGCGTCGGACGGCAGGCGGGGA